>CEQG01047044.1_pt1 | contig 18891 bp, 20 predicted proteins | sample 350301 | NCBI WGS metagenome assembly CEQG01 (sample SAMEA2621242, study PRJEB7988) | marine metagenome | isolation source: saline water (ENVO:00002010), including | reverse complement strand
CCGTGTACTGCCAAAAACCGTTGACCCACTACGTTTCCGAATCAAGGGAAATGAAAAAAGTGGCCGCCGAGAAAGGACTGGTCACCCAAATGGGAATCCAGGTACACTCCTTTTACGATTACAAATTGGCCACATTATTGATTCAATCTGGAATAATCGGAAAAGTACATACCGTGCATGCATGGTCCCCCAAGAATTGGGGATACGATGGCCCGTTGCTCGAAGGAGAGGACCCCGTTCCGGACCAATTGGATTGGAACCTTTGGCTGGGAACATCAAAACAACGACCTTATAAAGATGATATGTACCACCCGGGCAACTGGAGAAAATTGATGGACTATGGCTGTGGTACCCTGGGCGATATGGGCGTCCATATCTTTGATACGCCCTACAACGCACTGGAACTGGATGTGCCCAGGACCATCATGACGGAGTGCCGTCCCACCAACGGATTCGGTTTCCCGGAAAAAAACACCGTGACCTATGAGTTCCCGGGCACCAAGTACACGGGAAAATCCCTAAAATGGATTTGGTATGATGGCCCCGGAGCGCCAGAAATGCACGAGGACCTATTGTTGCCGGGCATGGAAATGAAAAAGGACAAAGATACCTCCAAGAAAAGTGGCGAAACCAACATTTCCCTGGACGCCGGGGTTGCGGGCGAGAACGAACTGCCAGAACAAGGTGCTATGTTCGTAGGGACGAAGGGACGTTTATTGTTGCCCCACTTTATGCAATTGCCCAAAAAGATCGTCCGTGGCAAATATGTGGACATTTCCAAGGAGATCGCCAAGGTGTCCGAAGATCACGATCTGGGCGAGCCTATAAGAAATTATGGCACCGAAGGGCCCAAGCACTACCACCAATTCGTGGATGCCTGTCTGGGCAAGGGAGAAACAACCGCCCCCTTTGATTATGCGGCCAGATTGACCGAAACAATACTCTTGGGAACCATTGCGGGGCGTTTCCCCGGGGAAACCTTGCACTGGGACGCCGAAACCGCACAGTTCCAAGAGGAAAAGGCCAACAAGTATTTGTCCGGGGATTATCGGGATTTTTAAAATAGATAATTAAGGGTAACCAAAAGTTATTGAGTTCAAATTTTTATCGATGTATTGGACCATACCTTATAAGAGTCAATGTTTCCCGGTAACAGTGAAATGTCAGGTCCTAAAATAATTTTAACCAACAATATAATAAGGGGTTTCGCTGTAGGCCCCTTTCTTATAAATAGATTTCCAATAGAACAAGTGAATATCTAAACTAGGATTATAAGGTTTTTATTTAACTATTAAAGGAAGCTTGAGTTAGCCAGGCAGAGGTCCGTTCAATTAAGGGCGGGCCTTTTTCTTTTATGGAAACTTGGACAGTACGAATCTTAAAATCTGTACAATAGTTCAAGAAAATTGATTGACGATCAGACTTATCGCAGAATGTTAAATTTTGGCATTCTTTTATAAATTTTCAATCGATTTTCGTTTTTTATTGAATTATTTTAGCCTATTCGAAGAAAGTACCCCATTATTTATGCTGGAAATAATTCAAATAATCGCCCTTATCCAGGGCTTGTTTCTTCTAAGTGTTCTGCTGGTCAAACAAGAAAGCTACAAGCGGGTAAATTTCTTACTGCTTCTTGGATCCATTATCGCAATGCTTTTGAACATTGTTGGAGATGATGATTTCAACCTGTTTTTTCCCAATGCCAATTGGTACTTCTTCCAATCCCCATTGATCATTACTCTCTTCTTTTTACTTATAAAGTATCACAACTCCCAACAAGACAGATTTCAACCTAAGGATTTTCTTTATTTTATACCATATGTGTTCTTTATCACGCTCCAAATCTTAGATGACCTTAACGGCTTAGGTGAGAACATATGGTTAATGATAGGAGAAATTTTGGCAGGCGTAACACTATTGGTTTATTTAGGGTATACCATCTATACTATCATCAAGAATAAAAAGGAAAGGTGGATGCTCCTTTTTATAGTGCCCTATGCTTTTCTGAACTTAATAGACGAAGTTTCATTTATTGTAACAAGCAGCCACGATAATTTTTCCTTCTTCGAAAGTTATGGCATTATTGGAATATCTGCAGTACTTCTCTATATGATACTATTTAAGTTGGTCGTGTCCCCTACATCCGTGCTACCAAAGGCCGATATCAAGGCCTATAAAACTTCAAGTCTCAGTAAATCCAAAGCAGAGGCATATAAAAAGGAGTTTCTGAGGCTCATGGACAAAGAGAAGCTTTTTACCAACAGCAACATTACGGTCAACCAAGTAGCTCAAAAAATGGGTATTCCAAGACAGTACCTATCTGAAGTCCTGAACGTGTACTTAAAATCCAATTTTCAGGACTACATGAACAAGTACAGGGCCGAAGAATTTGTGGAATGTCTCAAGGATGACAAGTTCAAGAATTATTCCATCATGGGCATTGCCAACGAAGTCGGTTTCAAATCCAAGTCCTCTTTCAATACTACTTTTAAAAAAATATATGGGGTAACGCCCAGTGAGTTTAAAAAGTCATTGACTTCTGCAATTTAGACCCAACCTCCTCTCAATTACTTTCGGAAAAATACCACTTCAAATCCAATCGAAAATAACGCCAAGCGATCAAGTGTGCTTCCACGATTTACTGGATATTAGGTTATTTCCTTTCATACAACTATCCAATATTGATATTATGACAGTATTTCGTAGGCCAATTGGCAGTCGATGGCCTCAAACTGTCCCATCTGCACCCTGATTTTCCATCCCATTGTTTTTAAGGCAAAACCTCAGCCTTCCAACTCACTTCATCAAAAATAAAAAATGGCCAAATTTCACTGTTGGCTGATTTCCAGGTACCAAAAACGCATTTAGAACCTTTTGTAACCCTCTAGCTTTAAAAACACAATTTACTAATAATCAAATATTTAAAATCGTATTCACTACAAAAAGGTTCGATAAGCGGATTCAAGACCTACTTCATTTTAATCGCCTTGGATGTAGGTCTAATTTTACCCCGGTTGAATGAAAACCGTAATCAAAAAACTTCTAATAATTATGACAAAAACAAAGCGATTAAAACCCTTTAGGTCGAAAAAAAGGCAGGCCTTATTTCTGGTGATACTGTTGTGTCCAGTTTTCTTTTTTGCACAGACCAAATATACCATTAGTGGTGTGGTCAAGGATATGGCCAACGGTGAAACCCTCCTGGGGGCAACCGTCCTTTTAAAAGGTACTTCCATAGGAAGCACGACCAACGAATATGGTTTTTATTCCATCACAGCACCGGAAGGCACTTATACCTTGACCATTTCCTATTTGGGATTTACAACATTTGAAACGGATATCAACCTAAGTGCTGACCAAAATCTCGACATTGAGCTCAAAGAGGATGCCGCTCAATTGGATGAAGTGGTCATCACTGCTGAAGAATCAAAGAAAGTAGACCTTCAGACCCCACAAATGAGTGTGGCCAAACTCTCGACCAACGAGATCAAACAGATACCGGTTGTTCTTGGTGAGGTGGATTTGATCAAATCCATTCAATTGTTGCCCGGTGTCACCAATGCGGGAGAAGGTGCATCGGGCTTCAATGTACGCGGTGGTGCAGAGGACCAAAACCTAATTCTTCTGGATGAAGCGATTATTTATAACGCCTCCCATTTATTTGGTTTTTTCTCGGTCTTCAATGCCGATGCCATCAAAGATGTAAAGCTTTATAAAGGCGGCATACCTGCACGTTTCGGAGGAAGGGCCTCTTCAGTACTGGATATACGTCAAAAGGACGGGAACAGTAAGGAGTTTGAACTCACTGGCGGGATTGGTGCCATTTCCAGTCGTTTGGCGGCGGAAGGCCCCATGTTCAAGGACAAAGGTTCTTTTCTAATGGCCGGTAGAGCCGCCTATGCCAATATATTCTTGGCCTTGGCAGGTGAAGACAGTAGGGCCGGATTCTACGATCTAAACCTGAAAACAAATTATGAAATTGATGAAAAGAACCGACTGTACCTCTCCGGTTATCTGGGCAATGACAACTTCAACCTAGCGGGATTTTTCACGAATTCCTACGGAAACCTCTCCGGAAACTTGCGATGGAACCATATTTTCAACAACAAGTTATTCTCTAATACATCCTTAATATACAGTCGATATAATTACAACTTGGAAATTCCCATTGAAGGAATCGACTGGGCCTCGGATATCAGCAATTATAATGTACGCTATGACCTGGGGTATTATGCCAGCGATAAATTCAAGTTTGATTTTGGGGTGAATGGTATCTATTACAACTTCAATCCTGGTAAACTCAATCCGTTAAATGCAGAATCGGGTGTCAATCCAGAGAAATTGGACAATAAATTTGCTTTGGAAGCCGGAGCATATGCAGGCTTGGAACATAAAATTTCGGATAGGCTCACCGCGCAATATGGCTTACGATTCAGTTACTTCAATCGATTGGGGGAGCAGACCTTAAACAATTACGCCAATAATCTACCCGTGGTCTACAACGAAGAATTGGGCATTTATGAGCGCGCCAATCCAATTTCCAGCACTGATTACGGTAAGGGAAAAAGCATAACTACATTCAATAATTTGGAACCTCGGTTTGCCCTTTCCTATCAGCTTAATGAGAAGTCTTCCTTCAAAGCAAGCTATAACCGAATGGCACAATACCTGCATTTGATTTCGAACACCACCTCGGCCACGCCATTGGATGTTTGGGCTCCCAGCGGAAAGTTTATCGAACCCCAGATTGCGGACCAATATGCTGTGGGCTACTTCAGAAATTTCAGGGAAAATATGTTTTCCATTGAAGCCGAAGCCTATTACAAAACCATCGACAATCGGGTGGATTATATCAATGGCGCAGAACTGATAGCCCAAAACACCATTGAAACCGAAATCTTGACCGGTGAGGCCCGTGCTTATGGCTTGGAGCTTTTGGTACGAAAGAACAAAGGCGATTTTACAGGTTGGGTGGCATATACCTTGTCGAAATCACAACAGCGAACTCCAGGTGGAGCAGCGGGCGGATTGGGCATCAACAACGGAAAATGGTACAACTCGAACTGGGACAGGACCCATGACTTTTCGTTTACCGGAAGTTACAAACTCAACGAAAAATGGCGATTTGGGGCCAATATGGTATTCCAGACAGGGCGACCTGTTACTTATCCCAACGGACAGTTTATATACAACGGATTATCCGTAGCGACGTATTCCGAAAGGAATGCGGACCGATTGCCGGCCTATCACCGATTGGACCTATCGGCAACCCTGACACCTCGAAAAAACAAAGATAGAAACTGGCAAGGCGAATGGGTTTTTGGCATTTACAACGCTTACAACCGAATGAACGCAGCCTCCATTTCTTTTGGTCAAAATCAAGAGACGGGCGTAAATGAAGCGACACGTACTGCCATATTCGGCATTGTCCCTTCCGTAACCTACAACTTTAAATTTTAAAATGATGAAGAAAATATCTAGATACAACCTATTGGCGGCACTCCTCATATTATTAATGGGATCACTGAACTCGTGTACCGATGTCATAGATATCAATGTCCCCAATGCCGGCGCACGATTGGTGGTCGATGCGTCCATTAAATGGGAAAAAGGTACCTCGGGAGCAACACAGACCATTTATCTCAGGGAATCAACTGCTTATTTTGATAAGGACCCCGATGTTCCTGTTACGGGTGCAACAGTAACGGTAACCAAGGAAAACGATAGGTCAATGGTGGTGTTTGCCGACCAGAACAATGGGAGCTACAGGGCAACCGACTTTGTACCCGAATTGAATGCATCCTACACTTTGGAAATCCTTTACAACGGTAACACCTACTCTGCAACCGAATCCTTGATCGCGGCGCCGAATATCAATCGAATTGAGCAAAGCCTTGAAGGGTCCGATGATGACGCGGAAATTCAGCTTCAAGTCTTCTTTGACGACCCCGAAGCTGTTGAAAACTATTATTTGGGTGAATTTATTCCGTCCAATCTACCCATACCGTCCCTCGCCGTCATTAGCGATGAATTTACGGATGGCAACGAAAATTTCATTGAGAACGATAATGAAAACTATGTTGCCGGAGCTACTGTGGATATTAATCTGTACGGTATCTCACAACGCTATTATGACTATTTGAACATATTCATCCAACAATCGGGAAGTGATGAAAACGGGCCTTTTCCAACCACCCCGGTTCAATTAAAGGGAAACTGCACCAATGTCAACGATCCCAACGAAGAGGTATTGGGCTTTTTTAGGTTGGGCGAATTTGATACGACCTCATATACGATAGAACAGCCATAGGATATAAGGTGGTTCTAAGGGACAAAATGCCTGTTTGGAGCTTTTGATGATTGTACACGCATCCCGAACCACCTTAATTTTCCAGCCACTTTCCGCAAACAGATATGCTCGAAGTTAAGAGGGATTCCGATGGATTCCCAGCAAGCGCAATACCAAAATTTTAAAAATGTATCCGAAAAAATTCATCATCGAAATAACGAGGAAAGCATTCAGTCATCTTGCGGGTTGTTTTACAAACAAGATAGGTGAAGCCGTCGGTACCAATGATGCCATAAAAAAGATTCTAGTCTGTAGACCGAATCACAGGTTAGGCAGCTTGTTGTTGCTTCAACCTTTGGTCCAGGAATTGGAATCAACATTTCCAAATAGCAAAATTGATCTGCTGGTCAACCAATCCTGTGCAATTCAACTGTTTCAAAATTATGACAACGTCAATCAGGTTATTGAACTTCCACGGAATCCTTTCAAAAACCCAACGAAATACATACGTACGTTTAAACGCTTTAGAAACATTAAATATGATTTGGCCATAAACGCCGTCATGGAATCATCTTCCGGTAGGTTGTTTACAAGCATTTCACAGGCAAGGTTCAAGTTGGTGGGCGATGACGAAGCGGATAAAAAAGAAAGGCATATCGCGAAGCAAGTGATTCACTCCTTGAGGGATTTTTTGCCCATTCTGGGAATAAAGGCAAATGATGGGCTACCGCCCAACTTGGACCTGAGACTTGCGAACGATGAACTGATACATGGCGGCAGTTTGGTGTATGACATCGTGCAAAACCCACAACCTACCATATGCTTATACCCCCATACCACTGGGACAGAAAAATGGTGGCTCGATCTATACCAACATTTACTAAAAGCCTTTCCTGATGCAAACATCATTGAAATACTTCCAAAGGAAAATAGCTCTAGAATCAAGTTCAACGTCCCCGTTTTCTTTACTGACGATGTAAGGGAATTAGCGGCCATTATTGCAAATACGGATGTCTTCATTGGACCCGATAGCGGGGTGATGCATCTCGCTAGCTCGTCCCTTACCCCTACCATTGGTTTATTCTCCGTTACCGAAATAGAAAAATACAAGCCCTACAACGAGGGCAGTGTCGCCATACAAACCGATAGATTGAAAATCAATGAGTTGATAGTCATTGTTGAAAATACACTCTATCCAAATATTTCAACTTAAAACGAATGGACAACACGATTTTACAAAATAGCATGTACGGTTTTAGGGCCATGGGCGCACTTCTATTTTTGAGTGCATTTCTAACCTATGGGCAGATGGAGCCTCTGACCTCATCCCAAAATGCCCAAAAAACGGCAGGTGATATTTTGCTTTTTACCATGCCGGCCATGGCCATGGGTTCCACGTTCATTTGGCAAGATGGTCAAAAAGGAACCTATCAATTTTCCAAAGCCTTGGCAGGTACCCTTGCAGTAACCTATGGTTTAAAGCTGGCCATAAACAAAGAGCGTCCGAACGGTGAAAATAACAATAGTTTTCCCTCTGGCCATACATCTGTTGCCTTTACCAGTGCAGCATTTGTGCAAAAAAGATACGGTTGGGAATATGGGATTCCAGCCTATCTCCTGGCAGGGTATGTTGGGTATACCAGGATCGAAGCAAACAAGCACGATGCCGTGGATGTGGTGGCGGGTGCCGCAATAGGAATTGGTATGGGTTATTTGTTCACCAAACGGTATGATAAGAAAAAGAAGTTGGGAATTACTTCAGGATTTATTGAGAACACCCTTACCATAGGTTTAACCTACAAATTTTAGTGCCTATGGGGAAAGATTACTTAAAAATAAACTAAAATGCGTAAAATACTTGTATTCATGCTATTCCTGTCCGTTTTAATGGTTCAAGGACAAAACGTGTCAACGGACTCAACAAATTTTAAGATCTCCAGACAAAACGCTTTCATTGACTCAACAACTGCAATGCTTCACGGGCAAAACACTTTGATTGACTCAGCATTAAACAAGAAACCCAATGCATTCAATTACAAATCCCTCATCATTCCATCTGTTTTGATCGGATATGGGGTTATTGGACAAGAGAGTCCTACTTTAAAGGATATTGATAACAGAACAAAAAATGAATTTAGGGAGCATGATGACAAGAAATTCAATATAGACGATTTCTCCCAGTACAGTCCGTTTGTATCTGTATATGCCTTAAATGCGATGGGCATACAAGGAAAACATAATTTTAAGGATAGGACCATTGTTTTGGGAACGGCATATCTCCTTATGGGAGGATCTGTAAACATCCTAAAAAAAACCACTAGGGTTACCAGACCGGATGGCTCCTCCTCCACCTCCTTTCCCTCAGGGCATACGGCCACGGCTTTTATGGGTGCGGAGTTTTTGTATCAAGAATACAAGGATATATCGGTTTGGTACGGAGTTGCCGGCTATGTGGTCGCTGCGGGCACTGGTTTGTTCAGATTGCACAACGAAAAGCATTGGCTGACCGATATTGCCGCTGGCGCGGGAATCGGAATTTTAAGTACCAAAATTGCGTATTGGTTGCATCCTTTCATCAAAAAAACAATTTTCAAGGACAAGGAAAAAACGACAGGAATTGTAATGCCCTTTTACAATGGAAAGGAATATGGATTGGGGTTAACATTGAGGTTCTAAAGTATATTGAGGCATCAACTTTTTCTCCAGTACTGGTGTTTTTTTCAATTGAACGACGCCCTGTATTGCAGCGGGGTTTGTTGCGTCTTTTTCTTGAACATGGTACTGAACGATTGGGGTCGCTCAAAGCCAAGGTCATAAGCTATTTCCTTAATGCTTAAATCGGAAGTTGAAAGCAGTTCCTTAGCTCTGTCAATTATGGATTCTTGGATATGTGTCTGCGCATTTTTTCCTGTAACATTTCTCAACAGATCACTCAAATAATCAGGGGATACATTGAGCTTTTCCGCAAAAAAGTTAACTGTGGGCAGACCCGAAAGTGCAGCGTCACTTTTTAGATAGGAATCGATCAATTCTTCCATCTTGGCCACTAAATCATTATTGATGGCACTTCGTGTCAGAAACTGCCGATTGTGAAAACGCTTTGCATAATGGAGAAGCAGATCAATATGGGAAACGATCAAATCCTGGCTATAATGATCAATATTATTTTTGAGCTCATCCTGCATTTGATGCATAAGGTTCATCATTATGTTGTCCTCTTTTTCCGAAAGATGCAAGGCCTCGGCAGTGGAATACGAGAAGAACCCATAATTTCCAATGACCTTGCCCAATTCATAATGCCGAATGAGCTCGGGCTTGAAGATGAGCATATAACCCGAAACTGGATCATTTGTAGGATTGGTAACTGAAAAAATTTGACCCGGTTTGGTAAAACTCATGACGCCTTCATCGAAATCATAAGTCCCTTGTCCGTACTTGAATTTTCCCGAGGATCCTTTTTTGCAGGCCACACAATAAAAATCATAGAAAAAGTTGCTCCAGATTGTATTGTCATCAAACTTCATCAGTTCAAAATCAATCACACTTATCAAAGGATGATCGGGCTTTGGCAGGCCAAATAAACTATGGAGATCGGAAATTGACTCAATTTTATAAGGAGCAGCATTTTTCACACCTAGATTATTTAAAATCAGTGGATAAAGATAAGTCTTTCCATTGTTCCATTTCCTCCCTTTCCTTTTTACGAGCTCCCAGAATAGCATTGTAGCTATCAGAACCCAAGGGAAGATGCAAAGGTGGATTGGACATTCCGGTAATCTTAAGCAACACTTCCGCCAATTTTTTGGGATCGCCCAATTGTTGGCCATCAAATCCCGTAAACTGTTCAATCTGTTTATCTAGATTATAGGCGTCAATTTTGTTCTGTGCAACATTGAGGGTTTTCTCGCTCATAAAATTGGTGCGAAATGTTCCAGGTGCAAGAATCGTCACTTTTATGCCAAAATGAGCCACTTCTTGGGCCAGCGCTTCCGATAGTCCAATAACCGCATACTTAGAGGCACTATAGCTCCCATTTCCAGGATAACTCATATAGCCCATCATTGATGCCGTGTTGATAATATGCCCAGACTTTTGTTGGCGCATGGTTGGAAGAACATTTCTGATGATATGGGCCATTGCAAAAACATTTACATCCATTGTTTTCCTAAACTCAGAATCACTTAGTTCCTCAATATTTCCCAAAAGGTTGTAGCCTGCGTTATTGACTACAACGTCTATTCGTCCAAATTTTTCAATGCCATTGGAAATAGCATTTTGTATATCCTTTTCACTGGTGATGTCCAATTCTACAGGAAACAAATTATCCTTGTGATCTACAATTTTTTCTAAAAGTATATCCGTGTTTCGAGAGGTTGCAATGACTTTCTCACCGCTTTCCAAAGCTGCTTTTGTTATTTCAAAACCCATCCCATTGGAGGCTCCTGTAACGAACCAAACTTTCTGTGTGCTCATACTATTTGTTTTTTTACAAAACTACAGGGCACGTAGATCTATGAAGTTTTCAAATCAAGGATAAACGTTTTTGAATCCAAGTTTGGTTGATTTTTTGTTACCGCTAACGGTCTGAAAAGTAACAGGGCAGAGTCCGTATATTTTTATATGTCCTTTGTGTTATTTTGATTTTTCACCATAAACACACAACCGGCCCATGCCAACAATTTTCCTCTTTGAGTAGACCAACACTTACTTAAAAGTCTCTTTTATTGTTTATGGTCTTTCAAATCCTCGTGCTCAATTACAAAGGCCATGAGCTCGGCCATTTTTCCATCACGAAACTTCCATACATCACAGTAAGAGTATGTAATGCTTTTTCCGTTTTCAGTCATCACAGTGATTTTACCGATTGCCGTAAGGTAATCGTTCTCGGCAATCAAATTTTCAACATCATTTTGTGGTGGTTCTATATATTCGTTGTACATCCATTTTCGGACCGCTTCCTTTCCATTTAGCATCTGGTCACCTACAAATATCCATTTGGTATCATCGGTGCAGTATTGAAGGAATGCTTCATAATCCCCTTTGGAAACCGCTTCATTTGCTTTCTGTAGAATTATTTTATTAGTATCTGTCATAGTAGTATTCTGTATTTATAGTATTAATATCAATCTGCATTTTGAAATAATAGAATATCATGAAAATTTCAATTGATAAAAAAATTCAATTGATTGATGATTATTCTAATTCAAGAAATCCGAGATTGCCCTTATAATTTGTTCGGGTCTCTCCTCTTGAAGAAAATGACCGCAATTCTTAATTTCCATCATTTCATGTTCATGAGCATTATGGGACAGAAAATTATCCAGAATGTCATAATTAGCGGATGATGCAATTCCCATTGTTGGATTTTTAATTTTAGAAGAGCTTTTATGTTCTGCAATATCTTGACCAAAGGTTTGGTACCAAGCATTGGCCGCTCTTATATTTTCCTTATGGTTATAGTGTTGAAGGTAGACGGAGCGGTCAAAATCACTGATGCCCTTTTTATTGATGAGTAACTTTTCAAACAGGTGGTCCAACAGCAACCCAAAACGTCCTTCCAGTAGCTGGGCGGGGAGATCGTTCAACTGGTTAAAAGCCACCCACCAAGGGTACACGGGAGTCCCAACGGGCAACATGGGAAGCCGATACATATTTTCATCAGGGGGAGGTGTATCCAGAAGGATCAGTTTATCAATGCTTTCTGGATGATTGACGGCAAACGAATAGGCTACATTGGCTCCAATATCATGTCCTGCCATATGCACCTTATTGTATCCTAAAGTAGCTATCAATTCCATGATATCATCGGCCATATTCTTCTTGGAATATCCTTCTTCAGGTTTATCACTATCGCCCATCCCACGCAGATCGACCGCAATTACACTATATTTTTCGGCCAATAAAGGCATAATATGGCGGTATGACCACCAGGTCTGAGGCCAACCTGGTAAAAGTATCAAGGGTTCTCCGCTTCCTCCCATGACATAGTGAATGTGTATGCCATTGACTTTTTGAAAGTGACTGGAAAAACCTGGCATTTGTTTTATAAGATTTTCTGTTGTGTATGGATTCATATTGATGATTTTATTCCTTTAATCCGATGGCTCCTTTAAAGGAGATCCATGCAAAATCCTTGCTATCGTTCTTGGCGACATCCCCGGATTCGACGGCGTAGATTGCAGTCTCAATGACCGATCCGAACAAATTAAAAATCCAGGGGATGGTCAGTTCCGTGTTGATTCGTTCAACCTTTTGAAGCTCTTTGATTAAGTTCAACCATTTTGATTTGACATCATCGGATTCAAATTCCTTTTTCCTGTCCAAATCAGAGAAATTGCTGCGTTCGTAGATTCTTTTAACGAATGCATAATTGGCCCCTTGATCAATGGCGGCAAAAAGCATGCTCCTTATTTTTTTAATGGGATCCGAATCACTTTCATAAGCCAGTGTCATAGCGTTGTTACAGCTGAGCAACATCTCGTTTTTGCAGGATTCGATCAAGTCCTCACGATTTTCAAAATAGCGATGCAGTGTTCTACGGGAAACCCCGGCTTCTTCGGCAACCTTCTCCAAGGTATCCGATGGGTTCTTCCTAAAACAGTTCACTGCGGCAGATATAATTTTCGTTCTAGTGCTTATCATGACCCAAATTTATGAAATATGACTCAAATATGTGACATATCGTTAGAATTATTAATAGTTTGATGTATCCACTACCGAAAACATCTTTCGGTAATTTAAACGCCATTCACAAGGTTCTAGGAGATTGATGCATGGAAGAATACACGGAACGCTTTACGAAAAAAGAAGGTGATCTTAAGAACAGTTGTTACAAAAACCGGAAATGACAAGATTATGAACTTTGGCAACATAACCTTCCGGTAACGGCACGGCCAAATCCCTTTCCAAACACTCGACCTTACCGCAGTGCAAACATCTGAAGTGAATATGATTATGGGAGTGTACTCTCTTTTTCTCTCCACAATTGTGACAAATTGCAAAATATTGTTTTCCATCATCTCCAATGATCTTGTGGACTTTACCATCCTCACAGAACCTATTCAGTACTCTGTAAATGGTGGCCCTGTCTATATCGGAACCAATATTTTCCTGTATCATATCGTGGCTCAATGCATTTCCCGACGATTTGAGAACTTCAAAAATCTCCGCTGTTGAGTGTGTATTTCTACGCTTCATATTTTTTATTGCGACTCTGTTGCAATATTACAAAAACAATACTACATTTGAAAAATCTATATTGCGACTATGTTGCAATAATATTTGATGGATGGGAAGTAAATCCATTAGGCTCACTAAATAAAATTAAGATGACGGATACGAACAGTTTTGATACGATCATAGTTGGCGGGAGCTATGCAGGTCTTTCAGCTGCAATGGCTTTGGGACGTTCCTTGCGCCATGTTTTACTAATTGACAGCGGCATGCCTTGCAATGAACGCACACCGCATTCGCACAACTTTTTAACACAGGACGGAAAAACACCAAAAGAGATTTCAATGCTTGCCAAGCATCAAGTTGAAAAATATGGTACAGTTAAATTTTATAATGGGATTGCCAGTAGTGGGAGGAAAAGTGAGAATGGCTTTGAAATCACAACAGACACAGGGAATAAATTCAATGCCAAAAAATTGATTTTTGCAACAGGGATAAAAGACATGATGCCAGACATCATGGGATTTGCCGAATGTTGGGGCGTTTCTATTATCCATTGCCCTTATTGCCATGGTTATGAATACCGTAACCAAAACACAGCAATTATTGCAAACGGGGCCAAAGCATTCCACCTGGCTTCATTGGTCAAAAACCTAACAGATAACATTACGATTTTGACCTCGGAAACCGCTGACTTTACTTCAGAACAAGTTGATAAACTAAACACGCACGGCATAAAAATCATAGAAACAAAAATTTCCGAATTTGAACATAAGAACGGACATCTACGGAATATAATTTTTGATGACGACACTAAAATATCTTTTGATGCTGCATATGCTGCGGTTCCTTTTGTACAACATTCAGATATTCCGGTTTCCCTTGGTTGTGAACTTACCGAACATGGCTATATAAAAGTTGATGATTTCCAAAAAACTACCGTACCGGGTATCTATGCCTGCGGTGATAATTCAAATATAATGCGTTCCATTGCCAATGCCGTTTATAGTGGCAATATAACGGGAGCAGTGGTAAACGGAGAACTATCAAATGAGCAATTTTAATACAAAACCGTATCGATGATAGAAGTTTTTATAACAGACATTCAAAATAAAGCCCAAGCAGATCGTGTTTTAAATATAATAAAAACTGAAACCGCTGACTTGAAAATCAACTACGATTTAAACGAGACAGCTTTATCATTTCCTTGTGGACATACAATTTTAAGAATGGAAGGAGATGTAGTCAATTCCGATGAAATTATAGCAATCGTAAAGGAATCAGGTTTTAACTGTGAAGTTTTGGAAGACAAAATCTGCAAATAATCCAAGGATAACCTATGACAGAATTTTGGGAATCAAGTTTTCGGGACAAACAAGAAATGTGGGGATGGAAACCAGCGGATTCAGCAATTGAAACTGTAGCTTTATTTAAGAAAAACGGTTTAAATAAAATCTTGGTACCGGGGTTTGGTTATGGAAGAAATGCCAAGATTTTTATTGATAATGGATTTGAGGTAGCTGGAATTGAGATTTCCGAAACTGCAATTGCAATGGCAAACGAGCATTTGGGAGAACATATAAAAATACATCATGGACCTACCAGTTCAATGCCGTTTGATCAAGAAGTGTATGATGGAATATTCAGCTATTCTTTGATCCATTTATTGAACCCCAAAGAACGAACCAAGTTGATAAAGGATTGCTATAACCAACTGAGACCCGGCGGCTATATGGTTTTTGTATCCATCTCGAAAAGGGATTTTAGATATGGCGAAGGGGAAGAAATAGGCAAAGACACATTCAAAAAGAATTATGGTGTTACCCTATTTTTTTATGATTCGGAGTCAATCCGATTGGATTTTGGCAATTATGGCCTAGTGGAGGCCAAGGAAATTAGGGAACCCATAAGGAATTTGGCAGACCACCCCTCACAACGGTTTTGGTATATTATCTGCAAAAAATTAAAGAAACCATTGGAACTAACCTTAATTTATTTAATATTTTTGTAATGAATATTACAAAATGAAAGGAAGACCAAGTATCCACCAAGACAAGGACGTAATCCTAAAGGCCCAAGAATTATTTTGGGAAAAAGGGTTTAATGCCACTTCACTCTCTGAGTTGAGCAAAGCAACCGGTGCGGGGGCCGGGAGCCTTTATAACATGTTCAAAGGAGGAAAAAAGGAACTTTTCAAAAAATCACTCCAACAGCGAAGAGAGGATTTAAAGGAGTTCAGTCGTCAATTGGAAAATAGCGACAATCCCATGGAGTTGATCAAAAATCACTTTCGCACCATAGTGAATGCTGACCATAGGTCCCATTTAAGGGGTTGCATTGTGGCCAATACCATCATTGAAATGACTTTTATTGACGATGAATTGGAGAATGAAGCGATAGAAATTTTAAAAGAAACAGAAAAGCTGTATACGGTTACCATTCTAGAAGAACAAAAAAAAGGAAATATTAAATCAAAAATACCGGCAAGTACATTAGGGAAATATCTAATTAGCCTTTGGTGCGGAATCAACTCATTACGGCGAATTTACCCAAATCAAGAAATTTTGGAACAGCAAATTGAATTACAGCTACAAATAATCGACTAAAAAAAATTTGATTATTTTTTTAACAATCATTACAAAAATAAAATGGATTTAAAATTAAAAGGTAAAAGAGCATTTATTAGTGGATCAACACAAGGCATTGGCTTTGCCATTGCACAACAATTAATAAAAGAAGGGGTTGATGTAACCATAAACGGAAGACACAAATTAAGGACGGAAAAGTCAAAAGAAAAACTACAAGAGCAATTCCCCAATGCAAACATATCAGCAATATCAGCAGACTTTTCTAAGAAAGAGGAAGTCGAAGAACTTCTAACGCAACTTGAAGACATTGACATTTTGGTCAATAATGTTGGAATCTTTGACGTAAAGGACTTTGGGAGTATAGTAGACGAAGATTGGTACCAATACTTTGAAATAAATGTAATGAGCAGTGTCAGACTATCTCGCCAACTATTGCCCAAGATGCTGAATAAAGAATGGGGACGAGTAATTTTTATTAGTAGTGAATCAGGAGTAAATATACCTGAAAACATGATCCATTACGGAATGACAAAATCTGCAATGTCAGCCATTGCCAATGGACTTTCCAAGTTGACCAAAGGAACAGAGGTTACCGTAAACACCATTTTGGGCGGACCAACCTATTCCCATGGGGTTGCAGAAGTAATTGAACAAATTGCAAGGGCTCAAGACTTGGATATTGAAGAAATGAAAACCGCAATTTTACAGCAATCAAATCCTCATATGCTATTACAGCGATTTATTGATCCAAGTGAAATAGCGAATTTGGTATCCTACATATCCAGTCCTATATCCCTTGCGACAAACGGAGCATCTTTAAGAGCAGATTCCGGAGTATTAAAAACCATTTGAGATGTACGCGGAAAACATTGACAAATCACTGTAATCTGATTCTTAAAATCCCTTTATGACCCTATTCTTGGTTAAAAATGTGCTCTAGAAAAGTCTATATTTCCACACCGAAAATCTTTCTGGACGTACTTTTTTATATTTTCAAAGGGGACGGTTATGAGGTTGTAACTCGGTCCCCTCCTTCCTCCTCCAATAGGTCGTCCATAATTTTTTTGAGGAATTTTGTTTTGTTCTTCTTTGCTTCTTTGAGGAAGGGCGAACCATCATCGGTGTCGAGGATATTCTCCCCCCCCCATAACGCAATTTCAATTAAGGCAGGTATTAGAGCTACACCTTTTGCGCTCAATTTGTACAATGCTTTTACCTTATTGCCTGGATAAGGTAATTTGATGATGATTCCATTATCCTCTAATAGTTGTAATCTATTCGCCAATATATTCGTTGCTATTTTTTCCGCAGATTTTGTGAAATCCCCATAAGTACGGGATTTATATAGCATTAAATCCCTAACGATCAGTAACGACCATTTGTCCCCAAAAATATCCAAGGACGAACTTATTGGGCAACCGGAACGCATTTCAGTTTTTTTCATAAAAATTTATACTTTTTCTACTTGCAGATTAAAAGCGATTATTTATTTTTATACTTGCATTTTGCAAGTAATATATTTCACTTGCAAATCAAAAGCAAATTTAATCTTTAAAAATAAATCGTGTATCATGATAAAAACACTAGTAACCGGAGCTACCGGAGTAATGGGAAAAAGCACCATTAAGCATTTGTTGAAAAAAGGGGTTCCCGCAAGTCAAGTTATCGGACTTGCTCGGAATAAAGAAAAACTGAAAGACTTAGCTGCGAAAGGCGTGGAAATACGTGAGGGTGACTATTTTGATTATGATTCCCTACTTCGTGCATTTGAAGGTGTTGAAAAAATAATGCTAACTAGTGCAATAGCTTTTACAGACCGATCTACCCAACACTATAATGTTATTACCGCTGCGCGACAAATGGGCGTAAAACACGTGGTCTATATGTCCATTATGCGCAAGGAAGGTTCCGGGCGTATTATGTCCGAAGTCACGGAATCGGACCTTTTTACGGAGCAAGTGCTCAAATCCTCAGGGCTTGATTATACCATTTTATATCATCCACCTTTTGCCGATCTTCTATCTGCCTACTATGGTCCCAATCCTTATGAAAATGGGATAAACGTTCCAGCCAACAATGGAAAAATGGCACCTGCGACAAGAGATGAATTGGCAGAAGCCCACGCTGAAATACTATCTACCCCCGGCCATGAAAATAAAACCTATTCATTAGGTGGATCACATTCGATTTCGTTTGCAGATATGGCAAAAATCCTATCGGAAATAAAGGGACAAGCGGTTTCCTTTTCCACCATTTCAGCCGAAGCCTATATTGATGGGATGGTTGCCCAGGGCGTCGCCCGTCACATGGCCGAATTTATAACAGGTTGGGTACTCGCCATTGAAGGAGGGGAATTTGAATATCAATCAGGTGACCTAGAGCGATTATTAGGTAGAAAGACAAAAACTTTCAAAGAGCTCATGGAACCAACTTTAGTTTAAAATAATTCCAAGTTTAAATAAACGAAGTGGCAGAGAATAGATGTTTTAGCAACTTCGATAATCGATTTCCTTTAGCGTTCTGGCTTTCTCGCTGTGAATTCTGTCATCGTTCGACTCACGGCGAGTCATCAGCTTTTCCCCAAGAGTCCGGCATATCAAGGATATTCCGAAGTTTTCCATTGACGGTAATACGGGCATAAATGGTCAATTTTTCAGGGTTGTTGGAAATATCCCTAGTGAAGATTATAACCTTTAGAGTGTTGGTATTAAGCATAATACATAATTTTTGGGTTTGACAAAACTGGTTTGCAAAACACCCATAAACAGCGTCAAACTGAAGCTAAATTATGCACAAGAAACGTACCGAACCATTCACCGAACTCTACACCTTCTATATGGT
>CEQG01153557.1_pt1 | contig 18895 bp, 19 predicted proteins | sample 350301 | NCBI WGS metagenome assembly CEQG01 (sample SAMEA2621242, study PRJEB7988) | marine metagenome | isolation source: saline water (ENVO:00002010), including | reverse complement strand
CCGGACAGGCCCGAAGTATTGGTGATGTTTACCCCTGGAGCACGTCCGGCCAAGGTATTGGATAAATTATTGGTGGGTATCTGGTTCAATTCCTGAGCTTTAACAGAAGTTACCGCCCCAGTTAGATTCACCTTCTTTTGGGTACCATATCCAACCACTACCACTTCATCCAATCCAGCGGCATTCTCCAGTAATTGTACCGCTATGTCCGTCTTTCCCTCCAAGGGTATTTCTTTGGTGGTAAACCCAAGGTAGGAAACGACCAGAATAGCGTTGGCATCGGACACGGTTATGGCGAAATTCCCATCAAAGTCGGACTGCGTACCATTGTCGGTCCCCTTTTCAATAATATTGGCCCCTGGCAGTGGCACCCCCTCCCCATCGTTAACCTTACCCCTTATGAGCAGATCTTGGCGTATGTTGTTATTGGTTTTTTTTGGTTTGATGACAATTGTATTGGAATCTGTAACTTCCATAACCACGGAAGCGCTCATCAAACTTTGCTCCAAGAGCCTGTTGACCTTTATTTTTCCCTTTTTCAGTTCTACTTTGGGCTTGTCTTTGAAGAGGTCTACTTGATAGATAAAGTTATAGTCTGTCTGTTCCATGATCAAGTCGAATACCTGATCTATCGTCAATTTTTGGTCCCTTTCCACAATGATGCTTTTCTGCGACAATACCTTTGAACTATTCATTCCCATGGCTAGGGTACAGAAAAAGAGTAGATAAGCTTTCATAAACAGTAGCAGGAACCTTTTCCCATAAGGAAAAAGTGTACCTCCCTTTAATTGGTTTTTCATAAATTTGGTTGCATTTAATTAATACTCGTTAGTTATTTGTACAGGGGGAAGAATTATCGTCGGTGAGATGTTGGTAATTCTGTCCCTCTTCTTTTTTTTAGTGAATCCTGTAACCGTAGTTTACCAGATGACCACTTTATCTTCTTCTATGTCATAATTTTTGATGAATTTAGTGTTCTTGATTAGTTCTAAAATTACTTCTAAGGGTTGGTCCTTGCTCAAGGTGCCTTTGAACTCGACTTTCCCTACAGCTCTATCCTTTATTTCAATATCGATGTCGTACCAACGTGACAGGGTAGTGGCGATTTCTTCCAAGGTCTTGTTCTTGAACAGAAAAAGACCGCGACGCCATGAGGTCTCCGCCAGCACATCCACTTGTCGGGTCTCAATCTTTCCAAGTTCCATATCCACTACGGATTGGTCACTTGGCTCAAGCATGGTTTTGCTATCCTGATAAGTGACCGCAACCTTTCCTTCCACTAGAGTTGTGAGCAAGAGTGTCTCGTTTGCATAGGCCTTTATATTGAATTCGGTGCCCAAAACAGTAACTTTTTGGTGTTCTTGCTGCACTTCAAAGGCACTTCCTTGGTTTTCCATTGCAGGGGAAACATCAAAGTAGGCTTCCCCATAAATCAATTCCACTACGCGGGTGTCACTTGGATGAAAACTGACAGGGTACTTCAACTTGGAGTCCGAGTTCAACCAAACCTTCGTACCATCGGAGAGGGTCATGGCAAATTGTTTCCCACGTGCCACAGTTATGGTATTGTACAATTCGTCAAACTTACTTTCATCATCCGCATAGACCACCTCTTCACCATTACTCGTCGCATAGGAATTTTTATAGGAACTGCCTTTTTTCAATTCCACCTCGGTTCCATCCTCCAAAGTCAGCGTAGCACCATCGGTACCTTGTTCAATAGTGATTTTCTTTACCAATTCTGGAGCCCCATTGTCCGATGGACCAACCCAATAGTATGTACCCAGGGCTAGTCCAAGCAAAATGACAATCGATGCGGCCACTGGCCACCATTTTTGCTTTGACCAAAGTTTTGGTGTTCCTTGATGCGGGTTTTCATCCATTAATTCCAACAATGTATCATAGGTTAAGTTTCGACCTTTTTCCTCAAAGGACATGTGCAAGAGATATTCCGCTTTAACATAGGTGTTGAACACCTTTTTGTTCTCCGGATTTTCCAACCAGTCCAACAATGTCTTCCAATCTTCCTCGCTCAATGTTTTGTTGAGGAATTTATGTATCAATCGTTCTTCTTTTTCGGTCATTTGGTTTTTATTGTGCATAGATTAAACGGATACAATTTAAAAGATACTTAAACATTACTTAACTTTTTTTACATTTAACCCGAGCCGATTTGTTTCACACCACCAACCCCCATTCCCAATATGAATGAATGTGAGCACGAAAAAAGATTGAGCCAGGGTATCATTGAAGGTGATGAAGGAGCGTTCAAAGCATTTTTTGAGAAATACAACCGTTCCCTTTTTGGCTATGTGGCGAGTATGACCAATGACCACGAGCAGGCCAAGGACATTGTACAAATGAGCTTTGTTTCTCTATGGAATAAAAGAAAGACTTTACAGCCCACCAGCTTAAGGCCTTTATTGTTTACGATGGCCAAAAATCTTTTTATCGATGAGTATAGAAGTTCCCTTAGCAGGGCCAATTTATATGCAGAACTCAGCTTTGACGCAATCCAGGATGAACCTATAGACCTTGAGTATACACAACGTCAAATCCAGAAATTGAAAAAGGTCATTGATACGTTGCCTGAACGTTGCCGTGACATTCTTCGCATGACAAAACTTGAAGGCCTGACCAAACAAGAAGTAGCGGACTATTTAGGTATTTCTGTTCGTACTGTGGAAGCCCAGATTCGAATCGCCTACACCAAAATAAGGGAAACCTTTGCGGCTGAGGATTCTATTATTTTATTCGTACTTATGGGAGCATTGCATAAAATGAACAGGGATTCATTTGACATGAGGCGTCATAAATAAAATTTGGGTTCCTGCATTGATCTGAACAGTCAAAAAAAATACTTCAACTAGATTTAATATGCACTATTCATTTAGGCTTTCCGACTATTGCAAGGATTGCTTTCACCACAATATGGACAAAGTGCCTAAACCCAATCTTGCGGTTTGGTTGATCTTGATCAGTACTTATTTGTAATTTCACCATATTCGCTTTTAACTGATTTTGAGTGCCATGCTACTGACAGTTTTTTGCAAAGGGATTACCTAAATAAAATGAGTAACAGAAATAAGAGTTTAAACCATAACCGCTATCATAAAAAGTTCAATTAAACGATTCATATTTATAAGTAATTATCTCTAATACTGCACGCAATACTCTATGAAGAAAATTGGGATAATACCGTAAATGGACCAAGGAGACCTCTCCTTTGCATAATGCGGGTTCTGTCGCATTAATCCATTATAACTCTATAAAAACCAATTTAATTTTACATTAAGAAGCCAAGGAACAAAATATTCTAAACACGGTCGATTTAGAATATCTTGATTCCATGTTGCTCAGCAAATAAGCATCTTTCCCTTGCAAATATTCGTTCAAACATTACGTATATAAATCGATAACGGCCCGCTACCAAGAAAACTACGGTTTTATTTCCCGAAGGAGATTAAAAACCCGTATTTTGTTTTGTGTTAACTCTTCCATAGAGAAGGGAAAATGCGTGTTCAACCTACGTCAAACATTATGCAGGGCCAACTATGTATTTCCTGTCTATACCGACCGAAAAAAGAAGTATGAGCAATACGATGTATTTTCTAAATCTAAATTTTTGCATCAAACTTTTTATTCTCGCCTTTTTGTCAATCCCGGTTGAAGTGCAAGCTCAGAACAACAGAATAGACAGCTTAAAAAATGAATTGACGCTTCATAAAGAAAAAGATACCATTAGGGTAAAGCTGCTAAATGATTTGGCCTATGCGGAACGAAGAGCAAACCCAAATCAAGCTATTGCCTATTTAGACGAATCCGAACGGATTGCAGAAACCAATAATTACACTAAAGGCAGAGCAAAAGTTTTATATGTAAGAGGAACTATAGATGCTATTAAAACAAATTACCGCGAAGGCTTTTCAAATTATGAAAAGGCCATTAAACTCTATGATTTAATTGGTTATAACATAGGAATTGCTGAATGTTATAAAGACATGGGCATCTTTATGTCTCATAACGATGATACAGGACGCGCACTAGAGTACTACGAAAAGTCAAAGAAAATTTACAGTGAATATAGAAAAGAAGCAGAGCTTGCAGAGCTCCTCTTTAACATTGGATGGACAAATGCTAAAGTTCAAAACTATGATGAAGCCCAAACTAACTACCTAAAAGCAATTGAAATTGTTGAGAAAACTGGCAATAAACAAAGACTGTCCGCTTGTTGGGGAGCCTTGGCCATAACCTATTCAAATCAGGGCAATTATCCAACCGCTTTGGATTATTACAATAAATCCTTGGCGTTGGCAGAACGTATAGATAGTCGGTCTGATATAATTAGCTCTAAAAGTAACATTGCCACTATTTATTATTACCTAAAAAACTATGACAAAGCCATAGAGATATTTAATGAAACCCTAAAATATGAAAAGGGTGACGATAAAGTTTCTAGTGCATATACCTTCAATAATATTGGTTTAGCTTATAAGGAAAAAGGTGACAGCCAAAGCGCCTATGACTACTTTAACAAAGCCAATATTTTATTTAAGGAGACGAATAATAGGACCGGAGTAGCCTATACCCTAAACAATATTGGAGATATATATTTAGAGGCCAAAAATCATAAACAAGCTCTGGATCATTATGAAGAAGCAAAAAAGATTTGTTTAGAGATTAAAAACTATATAGGCTTATGTCATTCTAATCTTAGTTTGGCCAAGGTATATGAACAAAGACAGAATTTTAATGAAGCATTAATGTTCGCTCTCGAAAGCAAGCGCATTTCCGTTAAGTATCAATTATTGAAATATGAAGCTGAGACCGAAGAACTACTTTCGACTTTGTACAAAAATATTGGCAACTATAAAAAAGCCTTGGAGAGCCACCAACAATATAAAATATTGAATGACAGCCTTTTTAACAAGGAGAATGTTGAAAAAATTGCCCAAATTGAGTACGAGTACAAATACAAACAAGCTCTGGACTCCGCCAGTATTCGTGAATTAAAGCTTACCAAGACTGTACTGACCACCTCGCAAGATCTGGCAAAGACCAAACAAAATTACTTATGGGCTGTTATCGGCATTCTGGTCATCTCTATCCTGTCCGGTTCTTTGGTATTTTATCAAAAATACAACAACGTAAAAGTTAAAAACCAAAACATTATTACCGAACAAAGGCTGTTGCGCTCACAAATGACCCCACATTTTATATTTAATTCGCTATCAGTCTTGCAGGGCATGATCTTGAACAAGGAAGAGAAGAAATCAATTACCTATTTATCAAAGTTCTCGAAACTACTACGACTTGTTCTAGAAAACTCAAGGGACAAAATAGTTCCTCTCATTCAAGAATTGGATGCCATAGACAACTATATGATCCTACAAAATTTGGATGCCGACTTCCCTTATCATTATAGTCTGATCGTGGATGAAGATATTGACATCAACCTATTTCTAATTCCACCAATGTTAATTCAGCCCTTTATTGAGAATGTTATAGAACATGCCTTTATCCATGACCAAGAACAATGTGAAATAGAGATTCACCTAAGTTTCAAGAATCAAAAGTTAAGCTGTAGCATAACGGACAACGGTGTTGGAATAGATGCCATGCTCCAAAAAACAAATACAAAAAAGAAGTCGTTGGCCACTATCATTACCAGTGAGCGGCTAAACCTCTTGGCCAAAGATTTCAATATGACAGGATCCGTTTTTGTTGAGGATAGAAAAAGCTATAATGAGCAAGGAACCAAAGTTACTTTGATCATTCCCTATAAACTAATGGAGAATTCATGAAAGCACTTATCGTTGAGGACAAAGCCTATATTAGAAAAGGCTTGATAAATCTTTTGGAAACGGTTGAAACCAAAGTAGAAATCATAGGTGAATGTGCTACGGTCAAGGAGGCCGTAGTGGTCTCGAACGCCTGTAAACCAGAATTGATATTTCTGGATATCAATCTCACCGACGGTACCGGGTTCGACTTTCTCGACCAAACCGAGCATCTTAGCTTCAAAACCATATTTATTACCGCCTACGAAGAATTTGCTTTGAAAGCACTTAAAGCTGGAGCTGTAGATTACCTTTTAAAACCTGTTGACGTAGAGGAATTGGATTTGGCCTTAAGAAAGGTAAAGGCCTTACCTATTGCGGAACAAAAACAGCAAATACATATGGCAAAAAAAGTTTGGTATCAAGATGATGCTACTTTGGTTCTCTCGCTCAGCGACAGTTTTCAGGTCATTAACCTACAAGAATTATTGTATTGCGAGTCCGATAAGGGGTATACGACATTCTACTTGGCCAATGATAAAAAATATGTGGCTTCCAAACCATTAAAAGAATATGAGAAGAAACTTGAAAAAGTCAATTTCACAAGGCCCCACCAGTCTTTTATGGTAAACTTGAAATACATAGACAAGTACGATAAGTCGGGCATCATATATTTAAAAGATGGTCAAAAAATTCCTGTCTCCTCCCGAAAAAAAGAAGCTTTTATAGCCACTTTTTTAAAGTACAATAGTCATTGAGAACTATTGTCCCAATGATTTAAATCACCAGACGCAGCAATCTTCCAAAACGCATATTCCCTTACATCGCACAAATAATAATTCCCGGTTCGCGAAAATAGATTGGCTATTTCATAGGAAGTGCCATTGACCCATCTTTACCCTGTCCAAACCATTTCTTACTTAAGTCCTCTTCGAAAATCACACTTTTCCAATGGTACTTATGAAGAAATATTAAAATCAAACTTTAATGGAAAACATCAAAACCAAACTTGGCCAAGGAGGTCTTGTACTTGCAGCTATGGGGCTAATTTCTGTCCTATTGTCAATTTTTAATTACAACATCAGATTACTTGCCTGGATAGATAGCTGGGGCACTACCATGGGATGGGTGCTCAGGGTAGTATTAATTCTAGCAGGTGGCGCTCTGTTTTTTCTATTCGGAAGGGCAGAAGAGGAATAATCGATCAACTTAAAGAATCATACAAATGAAAATACAGCTGGTAATTTTAATGATAGCGATAACGCTGGTTTCCTGCGGAGGAGACGCGGCAAAACAGCCTGCCAACGCCGATGGCTTTGCAGGCATTGAGAAAGAACTGAAAAGTGAATTTGGCGATGATGCCCACTACACGGAATTGACCATCATTCACAATGAATCCATTGGCAATAGCATTTCGACCACGGTAACCGATGCCCCGGAATCTTTAAAAATGGGGCAATGGACCTATTCATTGGGCAACTGGAACCAAACCTCTGAAGTAACCCTGGAAATACCAGAGGGTACCAAGGCGGCCGATTTTATGTTTCAATTGGGCGAAAAAATCAGTCTTGAGAAATTAGGTGAACTTGTTGAAAAATCGAGTGAGCAACTCAAGGCGGAGGAAGATATCGACAACCCTCGACTTGAAATGGCGTTTGTCAAATATCCAAAGAACGGTGATGTGAATGATGCGCAATACATCGTAAAACTGCAACCCGAAAATGGGGGGACTTCCTTCACTTTTTCATACCAAATGAACGGTTCGTTAATTGAAATGGACTACTAACTCTGTATAGCTTTCTCATTATGGGCTGTACATAATTAAAATATCACAAAATAATTTCCTAAATATTTAAACCTAAAACCATGATCAAAAGGATTCAAAATTTCACAATTGTATTAACCTTGTTAATGCTGATTACGATTGGCTGCAATAAGGACGACGACCAACCTAACAACGTTAATCTTCAAAACTTGGAACTGACCTTGGATGAAAATCCGAGTAATGGTGAAATTATAGGCACCATACAAACGGACGGAGGTTCTGCCATAAATTTCAGTATAGTATCACAGTCGCCATCTGGAGCGTTGAATATTGGCGGTTCTACTGGTGAACTCACCATAGCCAATGCGACCTTGTTCGATTTTGAGACCAATCCTACGATTACGGCAACCGTTACCGCTGATAATGCTGAAAATTCCGCAAGCATCACCATAAACTTGAATAATGCGAATGAGGTTTCCGGCCAGAATTTAGAGGTGACCATAGATGAAAATCCTGCTGACGGACAAGTAATCGGTAGTCTCCAGACCATGGGCAATGCTTCGGGTTTTGCTATAACTAACCAATCTCCCGAGGGAGCCATGGACATAGATGCAAATACAGGCGAACTTACCGTGTCGGATGCTTCGCTGTTCGATTTTGAAACCAGCCCTACATTGACGGCGACCGTCTCTATTGAAGATGCCGAAAATCCGATATCGGTTACGGTAAACCTTAACAATGTCCTTGAGATTACTGTTCAAGATTTTACCGTTGCTGTAGATGAAAATCCTAATGATGGCCAGGTTTTAGGAAACATTCAAGCCAATGGTAATGGCACGCTCAGCTATTCCATTACTGCACAAAGCCCAATGGGAGCCATGGCCATAAATGCTGGTACCGGTGAGTTGACGGTCATTGACCCCAATCTGTTCGACTTTGAAACCAACCCCGTAATCACAGCTGACATTTCTGTTACCGATGGTGCTGAAACCATTAGCGCTACAGCTACAATTAATTTAAACGATGTGGATGAAGTATCTGCGACAAATACCAACTTGGCGATTGATGAAAACCCATCTAACGGGGATGTTATTGGGGCCTTACAGGCAAGTGGTTCTAATTTAACGTACACCATTACGTTCCAAAACCCTGCGGGAGCTTTTAGCATAAATCAAAATACGGGTGAATTATCAGTGGCGGACGAAACGCTTTTCGATTTTGAGACCAACCCAAATATGTTGGCCACCATTTCAGTAAGCAACGGTGCCCAAACTGTTTCCGCCAATGCGTTCGTGGCGCTTAATGACTTAAACGAAATTGGGGAATTCAAATATGGCGGCGTCATTTTTTGGATAGACCCTGCTAGTAATAATAGTAGTGGATTGGTAGTTGCCGTAAGCAACCAATTTTATTCAGGAACGTGGGGTTGTACCGGAACACTTACTGGAGCTACAGGTACAGCAATAGGCACAGGAGCAGCAAATACAGCAGCAATAGTTTCGTCGGGGTGTGCAACTTCTGGAAGTGTAATTGAACTAATTTCCAATTTAAATTTAAATGGATATGATGATTGGTTTTTGCCCAGTGAAGATGAATTAACTGAAATATATACGAATATTAGCATTGTTAATGCCACTACTATTGCAAATGGAGGGCAAGTAACATCTCAATTTCATTGGAGTTCTACAGAAATCAATACGACCGCTGCAACACTCGTGAACCTGACTACCGGTGTGATAGGCGGTAGCGGTAAAGATGGTAACATATACTTTGCAAAACCGGTAAGAGCTTGGACAGATTTTTAAAAATTATTGCCACAGATGGTTTTGACCATCTGTGGTTTTTCAATTATAACAAAATCATAAAAACTATGGAGAATCTAATTCGGCTTAAGCCCAACTATACCAACTTGGATGCACTTTATGAACTTTTAAAAAGTTCTAGCTACGAATGCTCAAAAGAATACGACACTTGGGAACATCGTGCGGATAGCGGTGGGCAAATGTCCCAATGTATTGTGCTTAAAAAAAGTGGCATGCATGCTGTAAAGCTGTTCTTTGTGAACGAAAACACGGTGAAGATAAATTATATCATTCCCAATAAATTAATGAATGTCTATTTCGGAAAAAGTGTAAAGGCCCGTAGAAACACTTTAGAAGTGATCGCAGGAGCCATAAAACAGGCCATCCTGGTAAAATCCCAACAGCAGGCATTTGAAGAATTAGAGGGCGAAATTAAAAATTTGGCAGCATAAGGCTTAGAATGCAATCCAATTAATTACAAATCAAAAATGGAGGATATGGACTTCAGTTTCTCCGTACTTGAAAACAACGGCTTTTTTACCATTGAAGAATACCTAAACAAAAAAGGGGAACTATTTGGACAGTACAAAGTGGTATTGAAAAAAGGAGGATATTTGATACCGGACCCTGCATGAGAATGCAGATTATGCCGAAACCCCATTATATACAGTAGAAATAAATATAACCAACACGTATTAACTGAGGCATTTTATACTAAAAACAAACAAACCCATCTTGTGTTCATACTCATCATTGCCATACTGGTTATTGTATCAATTTTACTGTTGATTCTTGCCTTTCGGTTTTTCAAGTGGACTTTAAAAGACAAAGGACGGATGCAAGCAGTATCAGTAGTCTTGGCAGTGGGTATCGTAGGAATGGCAACCCATCACTTCTTTTTTAAGAATATGCGATTTATACAGTCCGAAGTATACCCCAATCTGTATTTGATAAAATATCCCAATAAGGATTATTCCATAGTAGAACGAGCCATCGAAGAAACAATAAGGGAACACCTGAAGACTGACCATACCACAGGAAAACCACTTTCCTATACAGGAGAAAACGCCATCTATTTTTATGCATACGGGGGAATGAGTTTTGGTTTTATTGGAGACGCAGGCACTGGTTATTTTATTGACCATGAAGAAGATTTAGGGGGCTTTGTTACTGAAGAGCTGGGCATGTACCAGGATTATAGGTTGGCAGAATTTTATTATGACCCATGTCCAAATGACCCAACCTTATACTGTGGTGAAATCAATTATTTCAAGGAGGGTGAATTCTTAAAAGTTGATAGCCTAAATAATATTTTAACGAAAGGTATTGACCCTAAATCAAAAAGTGTAAAATGAAGTTTCTATTGGTCATTCTAGCCCTCTTATTGCTGTCTTGTGGTCAGGGGAACAAGCTTCTTGAAAAAGAGCAAAAAGCTAAAGATTCGGTGAATACCCACCTTATGCAACCGTCAGAAAACTTAAACGAGGACGAATGGGAAGCACCTGCCGAGGTTCAAGAAAAAAGACCATTGGAAATCAGCATCCAAAACCTATATAAATCCATGGAAGACAAGGATGAGCAAGAATTTCTACGACAGTTTCCTAAGGATTTTAATCAGTTCCAAAACTATTTTGGCTGGGATACACCAAATGATGCCCCCCATGAACTTTACGAACACGGTGTACATTATATTGAATACTTGTTTTATTTGTTGCGAACCAACAAATACCCCAGTTATGAAAAAAACATCATCCGTATTTGTGAGAATGGCCGATGGGAGGCGGATGCGGTCAACTACTTTCAGTACCATGCCATAAGCCATATCAAGGAAAACGAAAAATATAATTTGATAAACGAGCTTAGTGATGACAAGGCAAAATCGGTCCTGTTCTTCCTTTTTGATGGGCCTCATCCAAAATTTGATGCTGATTTTGCTTCCCATTTAAATACTTCAAAAAAGCAGATTTTAGAAGAATTGTTTGAAACAGGTTTTTTTGATAATAATGAAAACCCTGACCCCTTTCAAGATGAAGAAACCAATAGCACCTATACGGTTTCGGATTACATAGAAAATGAGCACTTTTTTATAAGGGATATTGATGTAAACAGCGATGGGGTGCTCGATAAAATAGTAAGTGCCGGACCTTATCAAGGTGACGAACTATTACTTTTTTTAAATGATGGAGAAGAATACCAATTCGCCTTAAAGACGACTAATTTTTCAGAGGATGGAGGCAATCAAATAGTTGATGTGGTTGTAGAACAGGGCGGCTTTTTCATTAAAACCGAATTTCCTGACCGTGGATTCAACGAGACCTACCATCACATAGTCTTTAAAAATAATAGTTGGATATTGACGAATTCGGTCTACAAAACCCAAAGCAGCAATCAAGAAGATGCCTTTATCTATGTTTGCGATGTGCATCAAGGATTAAATATGGCTAACACCCATTTTTTTGAGAAGCTAAAAGGAATCCCCGATGAAGTTGAAAGAGACACGGTTTGCACAAAAGAAATGATATAGATGCAAATATTAAAATACATATTGGCCTACCTATCATGGACAGTTTTGTCATTGTTCATAGGCATTGGCTATATGCGTTTGGTTTTAGGGGCCAATACGGTAAGCGAAGAAGGCTTGGGCTATCTGCTGCATCTGTTTTATGATATTGGAATGATTCAGGTAGGTTTGTGGGTTGGGAGCGCCATTGCAATCTGCTTCGTGTTGTTGGATGTTTTTTACCTAAGAAAGAAACTGAAAAACAACCCGAAAAAAACGATTATCCGTTTGGCGGCCCTCTTGATTATTACCGTACTCGTGGCATTGGTCCACTATATCCTTGAAAAAGTCATCGATGTTATATAATTCAAAAGATTCTAAAATGAAATACACATACATCATACTGGTTCTTTTAGTTGCGGCCTGCCATCAGGGAGGCAAGGAGAAAGAGGTGCCCAAAACAAAAGTGCAGAAAACAGAGATGGTTCACGAGAAAGTCGACACCCCGGAAACCGATAAAAAGCCCACAAAATTGAGCAGTGCTTTGCGACCGGACGAACCGGTGTTTTTAAACCAAACCTATACCGATACCCTTGAGTTCAGTGATTACGAAGACGATTTTGATTATTGGTTCCTAAAGGGCCGAAAAAATGGTGCAAAGGTTTCACTGATTTATAATTGGGACTGGCGCAATAATCAAGATTACAATTTCAGGCAAGGTGACCTCATAGCGGTCCAATGGAAAATGGATAGCATTGTTAATCCTGGGGATGAAGCGATTGTCCAAATAGAGGAGGTAGCCATTACTGCCAAAAAAATTGCATCGGGCAACAAGCCGATTACATTTTTATCCCGCAAAACCGTTTATGATGAAGGACTCAAAGCAGAAGTGAGTTCCATGGTCATCAATGCCTCTTTTTGTGAGAACATCAGCAATCCTGAAAAAGCGGCATTGGGTTTTGTCGCCTATGACATTGGCAACGAATGTGAATGGGGCTATGACTCCAAAGGAGAACGTGTCTTGTGGTGCCGCATAGTATCAGTATTGGATTTGGCTCACCAATGTTCCGATAAGCAAATCAACTTTTTGCGAAAATGGTTTGCCAAAGATACCGTCGCCCTAAAAAAACTCGAAAGTTGCCCTAAGCTACCAAATAGCGCTACAGTACAGACCACTTTTGATGAGATTCTAATACAGAACAATGAAGCGGAAAAAACAATTACGGTGAGCTATAAAGTGACTGGAATCAATACGCGGGAGTCAAAATCATGGGATTGGTCACAGATTGATGTTTTTGAATATAATGCTGAAAATATCGTTTTGGTCGATTCCAAAAAATCGGATGTATCTGAAGATGAAATCAATATGGATCCAGATGCAGTTGAAAACATTGCCCCTCAAACCTTTGTTTTGGTCCTCAAAGATCACATTCTGAACGAATGGAAGGAACAGGACAATTTTGACACCCTAAAAATCACATTTGCCAATAATGTTTTAAACATTAAAGGACATAACGGTTTTACTTTAAGTAATTATGATTTTAATGAAATGGTCATTAACGGTACCGATGACCCACAAGTATTATACCTCACCATTGGTAATGAAGGAGGCGGTGCCGGTGGTAATGTTATGGTTGAGGAGAACTATCGGCTCACCGTTTTGGATGCTACAGATTTTCTTATAGAAAAGGAAAAGACAAAAGTACTGGACTAGAAATATGCCTTAAAGCTATTGCACTAAGTAAAAACCAAAAACATGAAGTTCCAATTTATAATTCTGTTGCTACTATTGATCACATCATGTGGACAAGGAACCAAAGAAGAAAAAAAAGAACCGGAAGCCAAGATGCAAGGCGCTATTGAAGTGGTTGAAACCGTTGCGGATACCCATCGCCAAAACGGGCATATTGGTTTTGATGAAGTAATTAGTGCAGCAAAAAGTAGAACACTGCCCGTAGTGGAAATGACCAATTTTGACAGTTTTATTGATGAAGATGATTATGATGAAATAGATGCCGAAGCTTTGAAATTGGACCAAATCTATCCTGATTTTAATAACGAAAACCACCTCTTCAGACTTATTGCGTACTATCAGGTCCCGTTATCCAATAATTTCCACACCATTGTCATTACCCTTTTAAAAGGCGAACATGAAATGAAGACGGTATTGATCAATTACGATACTGGAGGTTCACCTATCGCACACCAAGAAGTGGCCTTTGATGAAGTAGCCGAGGGTATGTCCCGTACAGTTTCCCGAATTAGCGAAAACAAATTGACGGTAAATAAAATCTTTTGGGGCAATACCAAAGAAGTGGAAGAAATTGGATATGAGATTAGGGGTGATGGGACCATTGAAAAAGTAGGCACCAAAAGATTGAACGATTCCGTTGAAAATTTTACGATGATCAACAGTGTTTTAATGGACTTAAAATTGGATTGGGTACAAACAAAGACCAATCTGATTTCCACAAAAGAATACCCTGATTATCCCGATGAAACCATTGTGGTCATTCCAGAAATCGTGGATGAGGGCGAGCAATATTTTAACCTCAACAGTCATATCGTCATTGCCGATAACCGCTCCGGAAAAATAACCCACCACTACTTTGAAAGCAATCAGACCAACCAATGGGTTTCAGACGCCATAGAGTTGGACGACATTCAGATGGCCCCAAATGCATTTAAGATTACCGAAAACAAGGTGGCTTTCGGTTTATACGCTTCCTACTTCGGGCACTCAAGGTCAAATCCGTACCAAAATAAGACGCTGTCACTTTTTATGAAATCAGAAGATGGTTTGATCAAGGTGCTTGCCGATTATACCGTTGTAAACAATGGTGGAGAGTGGAACGGGGATTGTGACGGAAAATTTAAAGATGAAGAAAAAGCAGTGGTGCTAAGCACCAAGAAGACCAATGGCCATTTTGATGTTCTGATGAACAACAAGATAACCGAAACCAAGAGTTTTAAAGATAATGATGGGGAATGCCAAACAGAAGCATCTTTTCACTTTGAAAACTCCATTTTAGAATTCAATGGCAAGGCATATGTTGAAACCGATGCCGAGGGAATTTCATATGCAGAATACCAACCGCAGGAATTAAAAAACTTCCAAATAGAGAATTTTGATGTAGCACATTCCTTTGAGTTAAACGGGTATAAAATCGTTAGTGGAAACTATTATCCAGAGGATGGAAAACATTTTGCATCGGATACAGAAACAGAAACCGATTGGGGTGACCGCCTTTTACTGTTGGATACATCCAACGAAATCATATTTCAATCAAAAGGAGTTGGGGACGTCTATTTGTTCGAACCCCATTTTTATAAAAGCGACGTATCAAACAAAATCATCATTATTTGTCAAAAGGCGAATGAGTACCCGTTTGGAGGAGAGGCTTTTATGTTTGAAAACGGAAGCCTAAAATATATTGGAACTTTGGATATAGAGGGAGATGATGAAGAAAATTATTTGACAGATATCCTAGAAATAAAAGAAATGGAAGGCACCCTTGTTTTTGCCCTCAAATCTGAAGAAGTGATTTTGAAACCTGGCTCAGGAGATATGTTTAAGACCAACAAAAATGTCATATATGTCTATCAAAACAACGAACTGGCATTGAAAACAAATTAGAAATGAACTTTAGAAAATTAGTCTTTTTGATGGTAGTCTTTTTGGTTCAGGTGCTTCACGCGCAAAGTGAGCCTATGTTGCCAGAGCTATCTGTCAAGGGCAGAACAATACAAGAGGTAATCCCAACGGGTTGGCAAGTCTTGTCAAAAGCTTCAGGAGACTTAAATGGTGATGGTCATGAAGATTTGGTTTTTGCAGCACAAAGCCCAATAAAAGAAGTGTTTGAGTATAATGATGGTACTGAAAATGATACGCTACACGTAAGCCCTAGGATACTTGGTATCTATTTTGGCAAACGCAATGGTAAATTCAAAAAAGTGCTTCAATCCAACGAGTTTATCATCAATCGAAATACACCCACGATGGAGGAGCCTTTTAAAGGGCTTCAAATCCTTCCAAATGGTGAATTACAGATAGATTTCTATATATGGCCATGTCGCGAATGTACAACATGGTCTTCACACGCATACATTTTCAAGTTTCAAAACAGCGCTTTTGAATTGGTCGAATATAAGGAAAGTACCATCAATAGGGTATCGGGCGATGAAATGGATTATAGCATCGATTTTCTAAATAAAACACTGAAAACCGTAATCGAAACACGCAATGAGGACGATATGCCTGAATATGAGGAAACCTTACAAAAATTTGAGTTAGATCACTTAAGAACCATCCAGTCTTTGGGCAAACCCTTTACATGGGAATTTCAACAATTACGCATATAACTATCATAAAATAGCATTATGGAAATCAGTGCAGTGCCATTGAGAAAGCCTCGGAAGCTAATGAAAAAATAAAGGCTTACAATGAGCTAACCTTAATGAATCAGTTGTACTGTTTTTAGCATTTCACAGATTGTACCACGGGAGTTGGGATCAAACAAAGGTCACTACTGTAGAATTGATATCGAAGGTGTCCTGTTCCAGGGAAGACAATAGGTGGAATACAATATCCTTTTCTGAGAAGGAGGGTTTGTAAGCAAACCTGATGGTACTGCTATTGGCGTAACACAGATTGTTTTCCTTTGTGCCCCTCATCATATATGGAATGTCATAGTATTGGGACAAACGTTTTATAAACTCCTTTTTGAGGGTCAGGGAGCCCAGTTCATCCCTAGAGTACAGGGAGGTGCCGGACTTTTTTACGAATATTTCCGAAAGAGTGAAGGTCATGGAATCCTTTTCATTAATTTTTGAATTGGCCAGCATCGAGTTCCGTCCGCTAAATTCACTTCGACATTTACTTCTCCGTGCGGGTCATTATCATCCGTAACCCATTTTGAGTCAGGAACATTTTTTATTAAAGTTTCTCAGATATAAGAACCAATCGAAAATATTTTTCCGCCATAACCTTTGGCAAGTCGACCACCTTTTATCGGTTGTCCATCTTTAGTATGTTTTTGAATAAATCGGTCAATTTCTATTAAACTTCCAATTGAATAATCCATTTCAATTCCGTCCGACTTTAACGCTTTTACTGTCCAAACGGATTGTTTTTTTATGTCTTCCAATAATGTTGCCATTCGGTTTTTTTAGCTTGCTTACAACGGTGTGTATAAGATTAGTTGCGTGGTTAAGCAACGAATTTAGCAAATACAAACCGAATAGAAAATCCGCAAGAATTTTCGTAAACAAGCTAAAACCAGCCATTAATTATAGGACACTTTGTTGGCATTAGTTTTTTTTCATCTTCTCTATAAAAAGCCTGATTTCTTTCAAGTTGCTATTCTTAAGTTTAAATGAATAAAATAGTTTTTGCTCTATTTTTTTAGAAGATTTAACTGGTGTTTTAATCAAATTTTTGTTTAATTCTTCTTCACATAAATGCTTAGGAACTATGCTAAATCCGCTATTATTTTTTAAAGTTTCAATGATGTCCAAATAAGATGGCAAAATATATCTTGGAACAATTCTAGGATTAGTATTGAATCTAGAATCCCAGAACTTTTTTATGTCATTTTGGCTATTGTCATAAGTAAACCAAGTTTGCTTTTGTAACCATTTGATAAATTCCACGTCATTTTTTTCTATATTTTCTGGAATAGTAATCGTATTGGAACTAATTAATGCTAACTCTTCATTTTTTATATATGTGAATTGATGGTCATATATATCATGTTTTTTTATACCAACTAGCAATTGAATTTTATCCATTTCAAGGGCTTCAATCAATTCTTTTTCATTTCCAAAATGAGTTACTATATACATGTCAAAAGAATAGATTTGATGTATTAATTCTTTTTTGAAAAAGTCTGTTGTACAGCCAATTGTTATTGCAGAACGTTGTTTTTTTGCTCTTTGACTTGAATAATATTCTACTTTTTCCAATTCTTGTAATGGATTGTTAATTTGAGAATATAAAAATTTCCCATATTCGGTAGGTGCTAATTTCCGAGTAGTTCTTTCAAATAGTTTTTTTCCAACATGATTTTCCAATGCAGATAGATGCTTACTAACTCCAGGTTGTGTCATATTTAATTTTTTTGAAGCTTCTGTTATGTTTTTGCATTCATATATAGAGCTAAAAGTTCTCAACCATTCCAAATTAATCATAACACATATTATAAATATTCAAACAAAAATAATTAAAATTATTAATGCGCTGAATCTATATTTGTAAAAAATATAAGTAATGACAAAAACATTGGTAATAAATTATACTCCTAGAAAAGGTTCTTACACAAAAATTTTGTTTGATGAGTTTGTGGAACTTGCAAAAGGGAAGACAGAAATAAGACATCTTAATTTAGCGGAAACTCCACCAGAATTATTATTGGAGAGAAATTTGAATTTGATAATGGAATGGAATATGGGTAAGAGAGACTTTTCAGAAGTGGAACGCTCAACTTTATCTAATCATCATAAACTGATGGAAGAAGTTATAGAAGTTGATAATATTGTATTGGCTTTTCCTATTTACAATTTTACTATGCCAGCAACGGTAAAGGCTTGGATAGATGCCATTGTCGTTAGCGATAAGACATTCTCTTTCAGTCCTGAAACAGGCTTTAGCGGTCTTTGTAATAATAAAAAAGCGTTATCAATAGTAGTTAGTGGGTTTGATTATAATAATTCAGGTACTATCAAGGAATTTGCTTCATCTACAATAAAGCAGAATTTTGACTTTATTGGTATTTCTTCAGAACAGATTTCAGCTTTTGGAGTTGACCAAAATAGAGACCAATTAGATTCAATTCTTGAGAATGCGAAATTTGAAATAAAAACTTTGATTGATAGGTGGTTTCCAAATTAATGCCAACGGTCTCGGCTATGAGTAGTTGCGTGGGTTAGCACGGACTTTTGCAAGTATACACCAAGCTGAAAATTCCGCAGGAATTTTCAGGATATGCCTGTAATAGCAATTGTTTATAGCATCTATGTAAAAGCAGTCTGTCGAGTATCTTTAAGATTC
>CEQG01153211.1_pt1 | contig 18910 bp, 16 predicted proteins | sample 350301 | NCBI WGS metagenome assembly CEQG01 (sample SAMEA2621242, study PRJEB7988) | marine metagenome | isolation source: saline water (ENVO:00002010), including | reverse complement strand
CAGAGTCCAAGGCCTGTTTGTACTTGTACTCGTACTCCAGTTGTGTCATCTTTTCGATGCTTTCTTTGTTGAAAAGACTGTCGTTTAGTTTTTTGTATTCTTGATGGGTTTCAAAAGCTTTTTTGTACTGCCCGGTTTTATCGTAAACCTTCGACAATAATTCTAAGGCATTCCTTTGAACTGCCAACAGCCCTAGGTCCTTTGCGATATCCAGTCCCAAATGTGCATATTTCCGTGTGGCGGGGTAATTATTTTCTTTAAAGTAAACTTCCGCTAGCCCAAAATAAGTTTTACTTAATTGTTCTTTGTCGTCCGTCTCAAGGCAAATCTCGATGGTTTCCAAAAAGAACTGCTTGGCTTCTGAAAGTTTTGAGAGCTTCAGATGTACATTTCCTAACTTATTCAAACAAATTGCAATTTGCACTTTATCGTTAATGGATTGGCTTAACGCTAAGGCTTCTTCAAATTGTTCTTTTGCCTCTTGAGGTTTATTCAACTGAAGGTTAATGTTTCCTAAATTAGCCTTATTCGTAGCGATAAGTCCTTTATTGCCAATTTGGGTTGCAAGCTTTAAGGATTTTTCATGTTGCAGTTTTGCTTTTTCAAAGTTTTCGGTTTGCACATACGTTCTTCCCAGACTATTCAAGGTAATCGCAATGGCTAAGGTATCTTTTGCTTCCTCTTTGTAATATAGCGATTGATTAAAATGATCGATGGCTTGGGGGTAGTTTCCAACAGATTCGTAAATGTTCCCCAAACTGTTCAATGCATAAGGAACCCCAAAAGGATGGTTTACTTCTTTACTTAATTTAATGACCCTGTCGTAGTTACCTATGGCATTTTCATATTTTCCGGTTTCTGCATAAATATTTCCGGTGTTCAATAAACCGGCAATCAAATTATGAGTGTCCTCAATGGAATCATAAAATTTAATCGACTTGTTAAAATAATATAAAGCTTCCTTGTGTTCTCCTTGTTTGTAGAAATTTATACCCAATCCATTGTTTATGGAAGCAACTCCTTTGCGGTCCTCTATAGATTCAAATAAGGTTAATGCTTCTTTAAAATAGGTATTACTTTCCTTAAAATTAGATTTTCGGGATGCCAATATCCCTCGCATGTAATTGATTCCGGCAAGCCCTTTGTTGAACGATAAGTTAGTGCTTATGGTTTCTGCTTCCTCTAAGTAGGTATTGGTTAAGGCTTCGTCCTTATAAAACGTTGTAAAGGCAAGATCATAGAGTATGCCTACCCTTATAGTGTCTTTTGTTGGGTGCCCTTTCAATTCAAGGATAAGACTGTCTATTTCAGAATTTTGGGAATAGACAACGGGTGCAGTTAGAATGAAAATAAAAATAAAAACTACCTTTAATGAACTCATAGTGAATACGTCAGTAGGGCTTTAGTAATTTCCAAAAATAGCATTTTAAGCTTCAAAATAGATTTTAAATTAAAAAAACAGGGCAGCTCAATTTTTCAAAACCAAAAAACGTCCTATTTTTGCCTATGCAAAACAACGTCCTCATCTTAGATTTTGGTTCGCAGTATACCCAACTCATTGCTAGAAGGGTTCGGGAATTGAATATTTACTGCGAAATCCATCCGTATCACAACGTACCAGAAGATTTATCCACCTTTAAAGCCGTCATCCTTTCCGGAAGCCCATTTTCGGTACGTGCTGAAGATGCTCCACACCCAGACCTTTCCCGAATTAAAGGAAAACTTCCCCTTTTAGGAGTTTGTTATGGAGCGCAGTATTTGGCTCATTTTAATGGTGGAAGCGTGGAGCCTTCCAATATCCGGGAATACGGAAGGGCAAAACTGAATACCATTCTGGATAGCTCTAATTTGTTTATCGGAATTCCTGAAGGTACGCAAGTGTGGATGAGTCATAGTGATACTATTGCCAAATTACCCAAGAAAGCCATTCGGTTGGCCAGTACCGATGACGTTGCCAATGCAGCCTACCAGATTGAAGGAGAGGAAACCTATGCCATTCAGTTTCACCCAGAAGTTTACCATAGTACCCATGGAAAGCAGTTGCTGGAAAATTTCTTGATTGAAATTGCTGGCGTAAAACCTACTTGGACGCCTGCTGCCTTTGTAGATACAACCGTTCAGGAATTAAAGGATAAATTAGGAAATGACAAAGTGGTACTGGGCCTTAGCGGCGGGGTAGATTCTACAGTAGCTGCAGTGTTGCTCAATAAAGCCATTGGGGATAATTTGTACTGTATCTTTGTGAATAATGGTTTGCTTCGGAAGAATGAATTCCAAAGTGTGCTGGACCAATACCAACACATGGGGCTCAACGTTAAAGGGGTCGATGCTTCGGCACGCTTCTTGAAAGCCCTAAAGGGAATTAGTGATCCGGAAGCCAAACGAAAAGCCATTGGAAATGCTTTTATTGAAGTATTTGACGATGAAGCGCATTTGGTAACGGATGTAGATTGGTTGGCGCAAGGGACTATCTATCCCGATGTGATTGAAAGTGTTTCGGTGAATGGACCTTCCGTTACCATTAAATCACATCACAATGTGGGCGGGTTACCCGATTTTATGAAATTAAAAGTAGTAGAGCCCTTGAGAATGCTCTTTAAAGACGAAGTGCGTAGGGTGGGCGCCGAAATGGGCATTGATCCAGAATTATTGGGTAGACACCCCTTCCCAGGACCAGGACTGGCTATTCGAATTTTAGGGGATATTACCGAAGAAAAGGTAAAAATCCTTCAGGAAGTAGATGCTGTTTTTATCGACGGATTAAAGAAATGGGATTTATACGACCATGTGTGGCAGGCAGGGGCAATTTTATTGCCAGTACAAAGTGTGGGAGTCATGGGGGATGAAAGAACCTACGAGAAGGTAGTGGCCTTACGCGCTGTGGAAAGTACCGATGGTATGACTGCCGATTGGGTCAATTTACCGTATGAGTTCCTTCAGGAAACCTCTAACTATATAATAAACCGAGTAAAAGGCGTTAATAGAGTAGTATACGATATAAGTTCGAAACCGCCTGCCACCATTGAGTGGGAATAATATTGCTAGACCATAACAAAAACAAACATCTTTAAAGTGAAGTATTTAATTGTCCTATTTTCTTTTTTCTTGTGTTCCTGTGTAGGCTATGCTGAAATACCTTCACAAGAGACGTATCGAAGCCATACGGTTGAAAAAGGGGAGACCGTTTATAGCATCGCACAACAGTACGGTGTGACCGAAGAAGCTATTTACCGGTTAAATCCAGATGCCAAAAATGGAATTTCTACCAGTAGTGTGCTTATTCTCCCCGCTCCCGGAAATGAACTCGTGGTAAAAGAGTTTAAGAAACACAAGGTGAAACGAAAAGAAACGCTATATAGTATCTCGCAACAGTATGGTGTTTCAGTAGATGATATCAAAAAGTATAACAAGCATCTCTATGCTTCGGAATTAAAAAAAGGAGAAAAAATACAGATTCCCGTATTTGAAAAGAAGAGCATCCTTACCGATATTAAAATCGAACCGATTATCGATATCATTGAGGAAAAACCTAAAACGAGAATCCACGAAGTTCAGCCCAAAGAAACGTTTTACGGGATCGCTCGAAAATATGGAACTACGATAGCCGAACTTAAAAAATTAAATCCAGATTTAGAAGGGGAATTAAAAATAGGCACGAAACTCACCATTCCCGATACCGAACAGGTCACAGATTCGGCTACGATTGAAGAAGATCGATTCGACTTTTATGAAGTGCAGCCCAAGGAAGGGTTTTACAGGCTTAAGGTGAAATTGGGGTTGACGGAAGAACAAATTATTGCTCTGAATCCTTATGCAAAAGACGGACTCAAAGAGGGGATGATTTTAAAAATTCCGAAAGAGGCTTCTGAAAGTGCGGCCCTGAACACCAATAAAATTGATCTAGAAGATCATATTGTAAATACCACTACAAAAAAGGTAGCTTTACTTCTGCCTTTTATGTTGAAAAATGTAGAGGGGGATAGCATCGGTTCGCAAGAAGAATTATTGAAAAGAAACCGTACCCTTCGAATTGCCCTCGATTTTTACAGTGGAGTGCTTATGGCTACAGAATTCGCTAAAGATAAAGGGATTTCAACTGTGTTAAATGTATTTGATACCGAAGGAAACTCCAAAAAGGTAAGTAGCATTCTTTCAGAAAATGATTTTTCAAAAATGGATGCGGTTATTGGCCCGTTGCTTAGTAAAAATGTTTCACAAGCAGCCGATATTTTAAAAGGAAACGACATACCTGTTTTTTCTCCATTGAGTAATCGAAATATCAAACTCACTTCCAATTTGTTTCAAACCCTCCCCAATAATGAGTTACTGAAAAAGGGTATGATTCGTTACCTGAAGGACAATTGCACCGGTAAAAATGTTATTCTTATTTCCGATAGAAACCATCCTGCAAAAGCAGCCATTATGGAAGCAATTCCTGCGGTAAAAGTTTTATACCCAAGAGAGAAAGGGTTTTTGTATGTGACCGATATTCAAGGAAAAATGGAGGCAGAACGGGAGAACTGGGTTATTTTAGAATCCAATGACCCCGTTATTGTGAGTAACGTGGTTGGGATTTTGAATGGTATGCCCGAGCATGTTAAAGTTCGGTTGTTTACTACAGATAAGAATGATAATTTTGAGTACGATGATGTGTCCAATATGCATTTGGCACATTTGCAATTTACGTTTCCTTCGGTAAGTAAAACGTACGATCTGGATGAAAAAAATGCCTTTTTAGTAAGTTACAAGAATCAATATGGGGTATATCCCAACCGTTATGCCGCTAGGGGCTTCGATTTAGCTTATGACGTCCTATTGCGTTTGGCTTCTGCAGAAACATTATTTGATGCAGTAGATAAAGATGCGGAAACCGAATATGTGGAAAATCGTTTTCGGTATGATAAAAAAATGTTTTCTGGATATACCAATCAGGCGTTTTATATCTTGAAATACAATGAAGACCTTCAATTTGATGTTGTAAAATAACTATGGCCACTTCAAAAGTAATTTACACAGGAAACCTCCGTACCCAAAATGAGCACCTAAAGTCGGGAAGTATTTACATAACCGATGCCCCACTAGATAATCAAGGAAAAGGGGAGGCTTTTTCCCCTACCGATACGGTAGCTACAGGTTTGGCCAATTGTATGCTTACCACCATGGGTATAAAAGCACAGGATTTAGGAGTGGATTTAACAGGGGCAACGGCTAATGTTACGAAAATTATGGCCTCGAATCCCAGAAGAATTTCCAAAATAGAAATTCAAATGGCGTTACCTATTGAGGTATCTGAAAAACATCAAGTAATCCTAGAAAACACTGCTAAGACTTGCCCTGTGGAATATAGTTTACACCCAGATATTGAAAGAGTGGTGACTTTTACTTGGGGGTAATTATACTATTTTATGTCTCCAACCGAAAGGATCTTCTTTAAGATTGTATTGAATGTTGAACATTTCCTGCTTTAAGGAAACGGCATAGCTGTCTTCAACCTCGGGTAAATCGTAAAATTGATCTTTATAACTAAAGCCACTAACTTGGCTAATAACTGCAGCAGTTCCCGATCCAAAAATTTCCTTTAAGGCACCGTTGGTATGGGCTTCAATAATCTCGTCTACGGATATTTTACGGACTTCAACAGAAATACCTCTGTGTTCGGCCAATTGAATCAAACTTTTACGAGTTACTCCGTCCAATATACGTTCGTTTGTAGGTGCCGTAATTAGGGTATCATTAATTCGGAAGAAGACATTCATGGTTCCTGCTTCTTCTAAATACTTATGCTCTACCGAATCGGTCCAAATTACTTGTTGGTACCCTTCATCTTTCGCTAAATTGGTAGGGTAAAACTGGGCAGCATAATTACCCGCTGCTTTAGCAAATCCAACGCCACCATCAACAGCACGACTATACTTTTCTGCAATCTTTACTTTTAACTTTCCAGAATAATAAGCGTTTACAGGACAGAGAATGATCATAAATTTATACGCTGTAGAGGGAGAGGCAGAAACACAATTTTCTGTAGCAATAACAAAAGGTCTAATGTATAAAGCACTACCACTTTTGTTGGGGACCCAATCCTTATCTAAGGCGATTAATTTCTCTAAGGCTTCCATAAATAAATCTTCAGGAAACTCGGGAATGGCCAAACGTTTGGAAGACTTGTTGATGCGTTTCGCATTTTGTTCAGGGCGAAAAACAAATACCGCCCCATTAGAGTCCTTATAAGCCTTCATCCCTTCAAAAACAGCTTGTCCATAATGGAATACCTTGGCCGAAGGATACATGGTCAAGGGGCCATAAGGCTTTATCGTAGGATTGTGCCAAGCGCCCTCCTTAAAATCACATTCGAACATATGATCGGTAAAAACCGTTCCAAACACAAGGTTATCAAAATCTACTTGCTGGATTTTAGACTGGCTGCATTTTTCTATTTTAAGGGAATATTCTGTGGTAAGGCTCATGAAATCTGTATTAGGCAGTAAAATTAGCTAAAAAAATGACCATTTAAAACCTAAAAAATTAATAAAATTGCAGTAAATTAATAGTTCATACCAAAAACAAACATACCCATGAAAAAAATTGTATACGTATTGGCACTTGCTGCCGCAATCGTAAGTTGTAAAAATTCTGAAGAGAAAACCGATGAGGTTACGGAGGAAGTAGTAGTAGAAGAAGTGCAAAATGACCCAAAATATCTAAGTTTTGGAGAAAAAATATCTGACGCAGATGTGATTAGTAAATCACAAATGTTGGAAAAATATGAAACTATGGAATTGGGCGACACCATCGATGTGAAATTTACTTCCAAGGTGAATAGTGTTTGCCAGTCCAAAGGTTGTTGGATGCGTTTGGAAGTAGGTGATAAAGAGAGTTTTGTAAAGTTCAAAGATTACGGATTCTTTATGCCTAAAGATATTGCAGGGCAGGAAGTGATTGTAGAAGGAAAGGCCTTTGTTGAAGAAACTTCTGTGGAGGATTTACAGCATTTTGCTAAAGATGCCGGTAAATCGCAAGAAGAGATTGATGCCATTACCGAGCCGCAACTTACGTATGCCTTTATTTCTTCAGGAGTGCTTATTCCTGAAAAAGAGCAAGAATAATTTTGAAAAGGGAATTTTTCACCACGGGGGATGGATCGGTTACGATTCATCTTCCCGAGTGGAATGAACAATACCATTCAAAACATGGCGCCATCAATGAAGCCGTGCACGTGTTTATTGAAAGTGGGCTTCAGTATTTTCTTCAGCAACGTTCCATAAAAAACATCTCTATCTTAGAAATAGGTTTCGGTACGGGTTTAAATGCATTGCTTACCCAAATTTTTTCCGAAGAAAAGCAATTAAGCGTCCACTACACTGGCGTAGAGGCCTATCCCGTAGCACTATGTGAAGCAAGTAAGCTTAACTATCCCAAATTACTGAACACTCCTGAGGCAAAATTCCTGAAACTGCATGAAGCCATATGGCATAAGCCTGCATCCCTTTCTGAAAATTTCTACCTGACTAAAAGAGAACAGTTTTTTTCTGAAATAGAAGATAAGGAGTGCTTTCATTTAATCTATTTTGATGCCTTTGGGGCTAGGGTACAACCAGAACTTTGGACAGAAACGATTTTCTCAAAAATGTATCGAGCCTTGAAAAAGAATGGTGTGTTGGTCACCTATTCGGCGAAAGGAAGTGTTCGTAGGGCTTTACAGTCGGTAGGGTTTAACGTAGAAAGACTGCCTGGTCCCCCTGGGAAAAGAGAAATGTTAAGGGCCATTAAGGGTGATTGATTTTAACATTTTGGAATCCTTAAGCTTCCGTTAAAGAGGATAATTTTCATAATTATAAATTGTAATTTTAAGTAAAATTGCTACACATGAGAATATTAATAGCGGGAGCGACAGGTTTAATAGGAAAACAGCTTGTGGCAGAATGTTTAAAGGAGCGGATAGCAGTAAATTATCTCACCACCAGTAAAAAGAAAATTGAGTCCCAGGAAAATTATCAAGGTTTTTACTGGAACCCTTCCAAGGGAGAAATTGACACCAATGCTTTTGAAGGGGTAATTACCATAATAAATTTGGCAGGGGCTTCCGTATCGAAACGATGGACACCCAGTCATAAAAGAGCGATTTTAAATAGCCGCTCTGATACCGCAAAACTTTTGTTTAATACCCTTCAGGAGATTGATCACACTGTTTCACAATACATCTCTGCCAGTGGGATTAGTATTTACCCAAGTTCCTTAAATGAATTGTATACGGAAGATTCTCCTAAGAGTGCAAAAACTTTTTTGGGGAAAGTGGTGAAAGTCTGGGAGGCTTCTGCAGACGCTTTCGAAGAATTGGGAATTAAAGTGACTAAAGTGCGTACAGGAATTGTTCTTGCTAGAGAAGAAGGAGCCCTACCCAAATTGGTTCAGCCTATAAAAAAAGGTTTTGGCGCACCTTTAGGATCTGGAGAGCAATGGCAGTCCTGGATCCATCTGAAGGATATTGCATGTATCTACATGTTTTTACTAAAAAATGATTATGTAGGAGTATTTAATGCGGTTTCCCCTAATCCGGCAACCAATAAAAAGATGACCCAAATAATTGCACAAATTTACGAGAAGGACCTTTGGCTACCCAATGTGCCAAAATTTGTTCTTCAGCTTGTATTAGGCAGCATGTCCCAAATTGTTTTGGAGAGCCAGTTGGTAAGCGCCGAAAAAATTCAGGAAGCTGGTTTTGAATTTCAGTATGTAAACTTAGAAAACGCCTTAAACGATTTATTGTAACACAATTTTCCTTTTTCCTTAAAATAGTCGGGGCGGCCTTTTGGCCGCCCCGAAAAAATTTATAAAGTGCAATTATTTATTGTTTGTTTGCCACAACCGTTACGGTAAGCTCAATATCATCATTGATGAACTTGTCTCCAAGATTGTCAAATACAGATTTAGAACCGTAGTTTACATCCCATTTTGTTCTATCGATAGCAAAAGTTTCACTGGTGATTTTAACCATGTTTCCTTCTGAAGTAATAGTAGCAGGGAAACTAATATTATTGGTTTTTTCCTTAATCGTTAAGTTTCCTTCCACCATCGTTTTTCCTTCTTTTTCAGAAACACCGGTAAGTTCAAAAGTAGCAGTAGGATATTTGTTTACATTGAAAAAATCTCCTTCTTTTCCTTCCACAGTCCCTTTAAGGTGTGCTTCCAGATTTTGTTTCATGTCTCCTTCTAGGTCGGTACTAACCAAAGAATTCATGTCGATTACAAATTTTCCGGCTTCCACCATTCCATCTTTCACCATCACAGTTCCTTCAGAAATGTTGACTGTTCCCATATGGGTTCCGGTAGGTTTTTCTCCTTTCCAATTTACTACAGAGTTATCTGTAGAAACGGAATAATCTTCAGCAACAGGAGCAGCTTCGGCAACTTCTTGAGCTTCGGTAGTTTCAGCTTGCTTAGCTCCATCTTTACAAGACACAACGCCAGCAGCAACTAATGTAATAAGGGCAAAATTTAAAAAATGCTTTTTCATAGTATATTTACGTTTTGGTTTAAGCCACAAAAATAATCTTCCCGTGCTTTTTTACTCTTAAATTTGTATTAAATATTTTGGTGACATTTTGACATTTTTACTGAAATGGCAGTACTTTTGCAAACTTGAAATTAAAATTTAAGTTTAGCGATCTATGAGCAAGAAAAATAAAGAGAAAGTTGCTGTGGTGGAAGAAGAACAAGATAAAAAAGAAATTTCTTCAGAGAGCAAAAATGATACAAATGAAGTAAAAGACCCTGTCGAAACCTTAAAGCAAGAGGTGGAAACCGAAAAAGACCGGTACCTTCGCCTGTTTGCTGAATTTGAAAATTATAAAAAGCGTACGGGAAGAGAGCGGTTGGAGCTTTTTAAAACAGCTAGCCAAGATGTTATGGTGTCTTTATTACCGGTGCTCGATGATTTTGAGCGTGCCCTTAAGGAAATTGAAAAAAGTGAGGATGAAAACCTCTACAAAGGGGTGTTGTTGATCAACAACAAACTAAAGGATATTCTCACCAATAAGGGGCTGGAAGTAGTCGAGACCAAAGCAGGGGACACTTTCGATGGTGAAATTCATGAAGCAGTGACCCAAATTCCCGCTCCTTCCGATGAGCTCAAGGGAAAAATTGTGGATGTGATTGAAAAGGGCTATAAATTAGGGGAACGGATAATTCGATATCCAAAAGTTGTAACTGGAAAATAAGATGAAGGAAGATTATTACGATATACTTGGAATTTCAAAAAATGCAACGGCAGCCGAAATTAAAAAGGCTTACCGAAAAAAAGCAATTGAATACCACCCAGATAAAAATCCTGGGGATCCCAAAGCTGAAGAAATGTTTAAGAAATCGGCCGAAGCTTATGAGGTGCTAAGCGACCCCGATAAAAAGGCCCGTTATGATCAATATGGTCATCAAGCTTTTGAAGGCGGTGGCTTTGGTGGCGGCGGCATGAACATGGACGATATTTTCAGTCAGTTTGGTGACATCTTCGGAGGGGGCTTTGGAGGCTTCAGTGGTTTCGGAGGCTTCGGTGGTGGTGGTCAGCACCGGGTGAAAGGGAGCAATCTTCGTATACGTGTAAAACTAACTTTGGAAGAGATCGCCAATGGAGTAGAAAAAAAGATAAAAGTAAAACGGAAAAAGCAAGCACCTGGAACCACCTATAAAACTTGTACTACCTGTAATGGTCGGGGACAGGTTACCAAAATTCAGAATACCATTTTAGGTAGGATGCAAACCTCTGCCACTTGTGGAACATGTCGCGGAGCGGGACAGATTATCGATCAAAAGCCAGCCAATGCGGATGCCGATGGAATGCTACAAGCTGAAGAAACAGTGTCTATCAAAATTCCTGCAGGAGTAGTTGATGGGATGCAGTTAAAGGTAACTGGTAAAGGGAACGAAGCCCCCGGAAATGGTGTTGCGGGAGATTTGCTCGTAGCTATTGAAGAATTACCGCATAGTAGTCTTCAACGAGAAGGGGATAACCTTCATTACGACCTTTATATTAGTTTTTCGGAAGCGGCTTTGGGAACTTCAAAAGAGATTGACACCGTATCTGGAAAAGTTCGAATTAAAATTGATTCGGGAACACAGAGCGGAAAGATTCTACGGCTAAGAAGTAAAGGGATACCAAGCATTAACGGCTATGGTGCCGGTGATCTGCTGGTTCATATCAATGTATGGACCCCAAAAAACCTTACTAAAGAACAGCGGGACTTCTTTGAAAAGATGAAAGATGACGAACATTTTGTACCCAAACCCGAGAAAGAGGACAAATCGTTTTTTGAGAAAGTAAAAGATATGTTTTCTTAAAAATTAGTTAATTTTTAATTTTTTTGCATATATTTGAAATATCGCTTATCTCAATAGCGATAATTTTTCTTTTTCATAGCAATTTTTTTCCCACCCTAACACCTCAGTTAGGGTGGGTTTTGTTTTTTTAATGAGGGTGTTTTTTTAAAATTCTCTTAATTTCTTTACCGCTTTTAAAGGAAATCCTAACTTTACCTAATAATATCACTTTATGGAAAACCTTTTAGTTGCCGAAAACGTTTCCAAATCTTTTGGAAGTTTTAAAGCACTTGACGATATATCACTTTCAGTTCCCCAAGGGTCAATATTTGGATTGTTAGGGCCTAATGGCGCTGGAAAAACTACATTTATACGTATCATAAATCAAATTACCATGCCAGACACTGGCACGGTTCATTTGGATGGAGAGCTGCTTCAGCCTCATCATATTGAATATATTGGTTATTTGCCTGAAGAAAGGGGATTGTACAAATCTATGAAGGTTGGGGAACAGGCTGTTTATTTAGCGCAGCTAAAAGGCTTGTCGAAAGCAGAGGCAAAAAAAAGACTAAAGGTTTGGTTCGAACGTTTGGAAATTGGAGACTGGTGGAACAAAAAAATCCAAGAATTATCCAAGGGGATGGCACAGAAGATTCAATTTGTGGTTACGGTTTTGCATGAACCAAAACTGTTGATTTTTGATGAACCTTTCAGTGGATTCGACCCAATTAATGCGAATCTCATTAAAGATGAAATATTAACATTGAGGGATGATGGAGCTACCGTTATTTTTTCCACACATCGAATGGAATCGGTAGAAGAAATGTGTGACCATATGGCATTAATTCATAAGTCCCGTAAGTTATTGGACGGAAAGCTTATTGATATCAAACGTCAATATAAATCGAACACTTTTGAAGTTGGCATGATGGTCGATGATAAGGACAAAGTTTCGAAACTATTGCAAGATAAATTTGAAACCTTTCCAGCGACTTTTAAAACAATTAATGATGAGCTTCAGTATAAAGTAAAGATTCCTGAGTCTGAAACTCCCAATGAGTTGGTTTTCTACTTGTCAAACTTAGGCCAGTTAACCCACTTTGTAGAAGTGGTTCCCACGGCTAACGATATTTTTATTCAAACGGTAAAAAACCACTATTAATTCCTTCAATATGAATCATTTATCTTTAATCATAAAACGGGAGTATTTAAACAAAGTGAAGAATAAATCCTTCATTATTATGACTTTTTTAAGCCCGTTACTAATGGTCGGAATCTTTAGTTTGGTGGCTTACCTTTCTCAACTGAATAACGATAAAGTGCGCAACATCTCCGTGTTGGACGAAAGTGGTTTGTTCCACAGTCAATTTGAAAATAAGGATCAGCTTAAGTTTGAGATTTTAGAAAATGTTTCTTTGGAAGAAGCTAAAAAAATCACCGAAAAATCTAATAAATACGGGCTCTTGTACATTCCGGAAACGGCCAGTATAGAGGATCTTTCCAAGCGTATTGTTTTTTATTCTGAAGACTCTCCCTCCCTTTTTGTGATGGATAATATTGAAGATGCCATACAGGCAAAGGCTAATAGCTTAAAATTAACGGAAGCTGGTTTGGATGCTGCTCTTGTAAAAAGTTTAAAAGTGGATATTGATACGCAATTGGAAACTTTTGGAGGGCAGGAAACTTCAAAATTGGGTTCTGGATTAAAGCTTATTTTTGGAGGTGCTGCGGGATATTTACTATTCATGTTCATCATTATTTATGGAAATATGATTATGAGAAGCGTGATTGAAGAAAAAACCAGTAGAATTATTGAAGTGATTATTTCTTCCGTGAAACCCATTAAGCTATTACTAGGGAAAATTTTTGGTACTTCCTTAGCAGGTATTTCCCAGTTTTTGGTGTGGGTCATTTTGTTAATGGTTCTTTCGGTTGCGGTCTCGGCAATTTTTGGGGTCGACTTTTCTCAAGTCCAATCTCCGCAGCAAGAAATCATTCAGCAAGCTCAAAACAGTCCCGATGGGATGGAAGGAATATTTGTTGATGTGATGCGGGAATTAAATACACTGCCTATTGCCAATTTAATCATCATGTTTATCTTATTTTTTGTGGGAGGCTATTTGCTTTATGCATCACTTTATGCAGCTATTGGTGCTGCTGTGGATAGCGAAACCGATACCCAACAGTTCATGTTGCCCATATTGCTGCCCCTTATCTTGGCCGTTTATGTTGGCTTTTTTACGGTTATTGAAGATCCCCATGGAACCGTCTCACAGGTATTTTCATTCATTCCGTTTACCTCTCCTGTAGTAATGTTGATGCGTATTCCTTTTGGAGTACCTTTATGGCAGCAATTGGTTTCTGTAGGAATCTTATTTGCTACTTTCATGGGAACTGTATGGTTTGCAGCAAAAATATATAGAGTAGGGATTTTAATGTATGGAAAAAAACCCAGTTATAAAGAACTGATAAAGTGGCTTAAATATTAAAAATGCAAGAAGAGGTAAAAGATAAAATAACAGAAGTAGTGAAGGAGGACATTTGGGGAAGAATCAAAGATGTCCTTAACTATGGCTTTCATTTTGGGGAAGGTGACAAGGCGATTGATATTACTTTGGGATTATTGATTCTTGTAATAGTTTCTTTCTTAGCAACGAGTTACATTTTAAAGGGGATCCGGAAACTATACACCCGAAGGATGAGCGAGGTAGATACCCAGAAGTTCATCAGCGTGTTTAAGTTTATCAAATACATCGCATACATCATTGTAGTGTTTGCGGTACTGAGTTTGGCAGGGGTAAATGTCACCCCGGTTTTGGCTGCTTCTGCTGCTTTATTGGTCGGGTTGGGATTGGCACTTCAGGATCTATTTAAAGATGTTATAGGAGGGGTGTTTATTATTGTGGATAAATCGCTTCTGGTGGGCGACGTTATTGAAATCAATGGAAAAGTAGGAAGGGTTATCGATATCAAATTAAGGACAACCCGTGCGATTACCCGGGATGATAAAATTTTTATTGTCCCAAATCATAAATTTATTAGTGATACGATCTATAATTATACCCAAAACCATAAAACTACCCGTGAATATGTTAAGGTTGGTGTTGCCTACGGAAGTGATACACAGTTGGTAAAAGATTTAATGCTGAAAAGTGTTACCGAAGATAACCGTATTTTAAAGCGGCCAAAACCCTTTGTGCTCTTTGAAGACTTTGGGGACTCAGCATTGGTTTTTAGTGTGTATTTTTTTATTTCCGATAGCTTTATCGATCCCGGGATTAAAAGCGATATCCGATTTAAGATTGATAAGTTGTTCCGGGAACATAAAGTCACAATTCCTTTTCCACAACGGGATGTTCACCTCTTTACCCAAAACGTTGAATCAATTTCCTCCAGCAACAAAACCGAAATTGATAACGAAAAAGAAAAAGAATGAGACATGTATTTTTAGGTTGTTTATTTGGGATCTTGGTAAGTGTAACAGCTACCTCCCAAACAACCGACTTGGCAAGAATCGAATATTTACATATTCCTTTCTCAAAATCCGATAATTCCATCAACCGATTTAGGGTATTGGGGCAATTGCCCATTCCACTTACTAAAGATAAAGAAAAGAGAAAGTTTTTGGTAATTGGTGCCGAGTACCGATATATTGACTTAAACATCGAAGAACCGGTACCATTCGACCCCTCCCTAGTGTCTTCTGTACAGCGAATTGAAGGCTCCATAGGGTATGTTACTGAAATGGGGAATAATTGGTTGTTTGGAGCCGAAATGGGTGCAAGGATAAATTCAACGCTTCAGGATAGCCCTTCTGGCGACGACTTTATTTATGAGGGTTCCGTTTATTTCATCAAAGATGTGGATGCCGAGAATAGTCCTAGTAATAAAGAATACCGACTTATTTTGGGACTTACCTATTCTACAACTCCTGGTCGAAATTATCCATTACCCTTAATTAATTACCATCGCAAATTTCGCGAGAATATGACGTATACCATCGGAGTGCCTAAGTCCAACATCCGATATTATATGAACGCTTCAAAGAAGGATGCCATTCAGGCTTTTGCCACTTTAGATAATTTCTTCGGAAATATTCAACAAAATATTCAAATACCCGATACCGATGTCGTGGCCGAAAATATATCCATGACCAACGTACTGGCCGGAATAGGGTATGAACATTTTTTTACCAAGCATTTGTTGTATTATGCGTACTTTGCACATACCCTTTATTCTGAATTTCGTTTAAGGGATAACAACAGGGAAACCGCATACATTATTGAAAACGATAATAGTTTGTATTTTAGATCCGGTGTAAAATTTAAATTCTAACCATGCCCAAAATTCTAATTATTGAAGATGAAGCCGCCATACGGCGCGTTTTGGTAAAAATCCTTACGGAAGAAAGTGATACCTATAAAGTAGAAGAGGCCGAAGATGGTCTTGCGGGGGTGGAGCTTATTAAAAAAGAGGATTACGATTTAATTCTTTGTGATATCAAAATGCCGAAAATGGACGGAGTTGAAGTCCTGGAAGCGGTTAAAAAAATAAAACCCGATATCCCTATTGTCATGATTTCAGGTCATGGTGATTTAGATACGGCTGTAAATACCATGCGCTTAGGGGCTTTCGATTATATTTCCAAACCGCCCGACTTAAATCGGTTACTCAATACCGTTCGTATTGCTTTGGACCGAAAGGAGCTTGTGGTGGAAAATACCCGATTGAAGAAGAAAGTTAGCAAACAGTACGAAATGATTGGGGAGTCTGAGGGTATGGTTCAGATTAAAGAAATGATTGAAAAGGTAGCTCCTACAGAAGCTAGGGTGCTTATTACGGGGCCTAACGGTACAGGAAAGGAGTTGGTTGCCCATTGGCTTCATGAAAAAAGTGATCGAGCCAAAGGTCCTTTAATTGAAGTGAATTGTGCAGCGATTCCCAGTGAATTAATAGAAAGCGAGTTGTTTGGTCATGTAAAAGGAGCGTTTACATCAGCCAATAAAGATCGAGCCGGTAAATTTGAAGCTGCCAATGGCGGAACTATTTTTTTGGACGAAGTAGGGGATATGAGCCTTTCGGCACAGGCGAAAGTACTACGGGCCCTTCAGGAAAATAAAGTACAGCGAGTGGGAAGTGATAAGGATATTAAAGTTGATGTTCGTGTAATCGCTGCAACCAATAAAGACCTAAAAAAGGAAATTGAAGACGGAAATTTCAGGGAGGATTTGTACCACCGTTTGGCAGTTATCTTGATTAAAGTTCCTGCTTTAAATGAAAGAAGGGAGGACATTCCTCTGCTGGTCGCTCATTTTTCAGAGAAAATTGCAGGGGAACATGGAACCGCCACTAAAGATTTTTCAAAAAAGGCGATTGCCCAATTACAGGAATACGATTGGACTGGAAATATTAGGGAATTGCGTAATGTGGTGGAGCGATTAATAATTTTAGGGGGAAAGGAAGTAAGTGAGGAAGATGTAAAACTTTTTGCCAGTAAATAAGTCAAATTAAAACCATGAAAGATATCCAGATTGAAGATTTTTTGCTAAACAAGCCTATTAAAATTGAAGACTTAAAAACAGAAGAGGATTTTGGGGAGTCTGAAGAAGACTTAAAAAAGGAACTACGGAAAGTACGTAGAAAACTTGGAGAGCTTCAGGATACCCTATACGCCCATGGCAAATATGCTGTATTGGTTTGTTTGCAAGGAATGGATACCGCGGGAAAGGATAGTTTAATTCGGGAAGTATTTAAAGATTTTAATGCTCGCGGTGTGGTGGTGCATAGTTTTAAGGTGCCTACCGAATTAGAGCGAAAGCATGATTATCTTTGGAGGCATTACATCGCTTTGCCGGCAAGGGGTAAGTTTGGGGTTTTTAATAGAACCCATTACGAAAATGTACTGGTAACAAGAGTACATCCAGAGTACATTTTAGGGGAATATTTACCAACTATTAATACGGTAAAGGATGTTGATGAAAAATTCTGGGAAAAACGTTTCGAGCAAATCAATGCTTTTGAAAAAACCATTGCTGAAAATGGTACAATTGTTTTTAAGTTTTTTCTGAATGTCTCTAAGGAAGAACAGAAAAACCGACTCTTGCGACGTTTGGAAAAAGCCAATAAACATTGGAAATTTTCCCCAGGGGATCTCGATGAAAGAAAGCTTTGGGATCAATACCAAGCATGTTACGAGGATGCTATTAATAAGACTTCCAAGCCGCATGCACCTTGGTTCAACATTCCTGCCGACAGTAAACCTGCCGCCCGTTTGATCGTGGCATCTATTTTGCTGAATGTGCTAAAGCAATATAAGGATATTAAGGAACCAGAGTTGGAACCCGAGATCAAAGAAAAAATTCACGAATACAAACATCAGTTGGAAAATGAGTCATAATACTTTAACCAAAATATTTTTTTCTATCGTATTCATTTCTGTAAGTGCGTCACCATTATTTTCGCAGAAAGTCAATACAGAAGACTCCTTAATGCTTCGGAAGATCTTTGACACAGCCTTGTTGGAAGGAAAAAGTTACGATTGGCTGGAATACCTTTCCAATGATATTGGAGGACGTCTTTCCGGCTCTTTGGAGGCCGAAAGAGCCGTTGAGTACACCAAAAAAGAATTGGAAAAATTAGGTTTGGATAAGGTTTGGCTTCAACCCGTGATGGTGCCTAAATGGACCCGGGGAATTCCGGAATATGCGTATATAGAAACGGCCCCAGGAATCACTTCCATAGCCAATATTTGTGCTTTAGGAGGGTCAGTTCCCACTCCCGATGGCGGCATTAAAGCAGAAGTGATCGAAGTAAAAGGCATCGACGAACTGGAAGCTTTGGGAACGGAAAAAATTAAAGGAAAGATAGTTTTCTATAATCGTCCCATGCAAGCCAATCTTATTTCTACTTTCAGTGCTTATGGAGGGTGCGTAGATCAACGGTACCAAGGGGCTATGGAGGCTGCAAAATATGGAGCGGTAGGGGTCATTGTTCGTTCCATGAATTTACGAAAAGACGATTACCCCCATACAGGAAGTATGACGTACGGGGATACTCCTGCCAATATGCGAATACCTGCATGTGCCATTAGTACCAATGGAGCCGATTATTTGAGTAGTGCCCTAAAATTGATGCCTAGTTTAAAATTTTATTTTAAACAGAAATGTAAAGTTTTTCCCGATGTGCAATCTTATAATGTGATAGGGGAAATTACAGGAACCCAATTTCCTAATCAGTATATCGTGGTTGGGGGACACTTGGATTCTTGGGATCTGGGTGATGGGTCTCATGATGATGGTGCGGGTTGTGTACAATCCATGGAAGTACTTCGGTTATTCAAAAAAATGAACTATCAACCCAAACACAGTATTCGGGTAGTACTGTTTATGAACGAAGAAAATGGTTTGCGTGGCGGAAGGGAATACGCACAACAAGCGCAACTTAAAAATGAAACCCATGTATTCGCCCTAGAAAGCGATGCGGGTGGATTTACCCCAAGAGGCTTTTCCTTTGACATTGATGATGCTACATTTACCCAAGTAAAAAGTTGGGCGCCTTTATTTAAACCTTATTTAATTCACTATTTCGAAAAGGGGGGAAGTGG
>CEQG01153868.1_pt1 | contig 18936 bp, 22 predicted proteins | sample 350301 | NCBI WGS metagenome assembly CEQG01 (sample SAMEA2621242, study PRJEB7988) | marine metagenome | isolation source: saline water (ENVO:00002010), including | reverse complement strand
TGTCGTGGGTCAAGTAGATTTTATGCACCTTGCTGCGCGCACTGGCATCGCGGTGATGCTCAAGTGCTAGATACCCCGAAGGGCTGCCATTGATCTCTAGTATCCAGAACTCATGGCCTTTTTTCCCCGCTTGTTGTTTTAAGGACTTCTCGCTGTACATCATCTCCATCATGTACTCAATCTGCCCAGGAGATAATATATCTTTAAAACTGGCGGGCCATATCACCTGGGCCAGTGCAGATACCCTCTTAATCTCAGCGGTTGATACGGGCACCATCTCAAGCTTCCTTTTCACTGGGCAATGTTTTTGTGGCCTCTTCAAGCGCGGTATAATCCAGTTTCCAGCCTATGGTCTCCACCACAGACTGCATCAGTGCCACGGTTTCTAACGCCTGCTTCCTGGCTTCATCAAACAGGCCGCTCTGTGGCACTTTATCCACGATATGCTGTTTTGCCTCGCGGTTGATCTCAGTCAAATCAGAGGATGTGAACGGGTTTGCCCAACCTTCTTTTTTATCATAATATTTAAAGTCGGTCTCGATGCTCAGCAGTTCAGGTTCTGGGAAACCGGTAAGATGGATGGTCTTTTTGCCGTTTTCAGGATGCATCTTTATTTTGGTCAAATCAAAACCCACATAGGCTTTTGCATCGATCAAGATCAGCGCCTTTTTGCTGCCAAGCAACAAATTCATCCACTTATCTTTCACGTTTGTATAATGGTAAATCTCAGAGAAATCGCCCTCAACCGTGATGAACTTGCACACGCTGCGTATCTTCTCCATGAGCACGACGCTCTGGGTGTTTGCCCGTGCGCTTTTTTGACTTTTGCTAAAGCGTGAAAAAACAATATAGGCAACAATGCTGCCGGCCGCAAGACCTATAAACAGATATTCCATTAGATAAAGATAGGTATCAATGCTTAATTATTCATCCTCATCGATGATCTTGTAGAGAATGGGTTTACTGGGCGACGCATCGTTCTCAAAGGGCGCAATCTGCAGGTTGAGCAGGTAACTGCCATCCTTGACCCCATGGGGCACAAATATCATTTCGGTAATCGTGGCATCAAAACGGGGCTTGTGCTTCATATCCCAGAAAGCGCGGTGGCTTGCCAGCTCTCCCTCATCCTTCTCCTTATCAACGCTGGGCAGGTCGATTAGCAAGTGCTTAATCCCTATCTCGCGTAAAAAAACCGCGGCCTCAGAGAGCATATATGGCCAGTTAGTATGCGACCAGTTCTTTGATTTTTTTTCACGCCCATTGGGGAGTGTCCTTATCACAACCGCTTCAGGGTTTTTGCCCAGGAGCGCGTTTTGAATCTGCACCAGGGTAATCACCTGGTCCTCACCGCGCATCTCAGGGGCCACGGTAATGACCTCAGCCGTGTAAAAAAACTGCTTTAAACAGTTGTTTATTGAGTAGACCTCCTCAGTGATATGGCCCACGCACTCCGTGTGCGTGCCATGACCGTGGGGGTTAAAATGTATATTCTGAAAATTGATGACCGCACCTTCCCTTACCAGTGCCGTCCATTTTCCCTCAACGACCGGCGTTATCTCTGGCGGGTCAATATACCACGCCACCGGGCTCCCCTTTCCAGATTTTATGGGGATGGAAATATCTTTGGGCTGTGACAAATCTACCTGAAAGGTAGACCCATCGTGATTAATCGTCGTTAGCATATCTTTTTTTGGATTACTCCAAATTTACCAAAAACAGGTCACTTGCCAGTCCGTCGCTTAGGAATTTGCCTTTTTTTGTGACTTTGATGCTATCGCTTTCGCGAAATAAAAACCCATCTACCAGATGCTGCCTGGCCTGCATGAGAAGGTATTCCAAATACTTTTTACCGAATTCATTTTCAACATGTTGCAATGAAACACCCCATTGTGTACGCAAACCCGTCATCACATACTCGTTGTACTTATCTGTAGTAGAAAGCGTTTCCCGCTCTAGCGGAAGCTTGCCTGCCTCAATTTTCTTGATATACATGGTGTTGTTTGCGACATTCCAACTGCGGGTGTCACCGTCATAACTGTGCGCCGAAGGACCAATGCCCAGATACGGTTTCTGCGTCCAGTATGCTGTGTTGTTACGCGAGTAAAATCCTGGTTTTCCAAAGTTTGAAAACTCATAATTCTCAAAACCATTCGCTTCCATCACGTCTAGCAAAATCTTGTAATGCTGCTGCGCGACCTCATCATCCACAGGTTTGATAACGCCTTTTTCAATGAATTTCTTCAAGGCTGTATTAGGCTCCACGGTCAAAGCATAGCTTGAAATATGCGGCACGCCTAGCTTCAACGCGATTTTCAGATTTTCGCGCCAGCGCAAATTACTCACACCGGGAATTCCATAAATCAAGTCGATTGAGATATTCTCAAAGTAAGTTAAAGCCAACTTGATACTTTGCAACGCCTCGCCACTGTTGTGCGCGCGGTTCATCAACTTTAAATCTTCGTTGTAAAAAGATTGAACGCCAATGCTAAGCCGATTAACAGGAGAAGCCGCCAGCATTTTTAAAACATCTTCGTTTAAATCATCCGGATTTGCTTCTAGCGTAATTTCCGCGTCAGCGACAACTTTAAAATGCTCATTGATACAATCAAAAATCTGCTTCAGCTCTTCTGCGGTAAGCAAACTGGGAGTTCCTCCACCAAAATAAACAGTTTCAAGCGTGTTGCCTATTTCGGTCTTGCGAAGCTTTATTTCGCTGCAAAGCGCATCTACAAGTTGCGGTTTCTTTTTCACAGAAGTAGAAAAATGAAAGTCGCAATAATGGCACGCCTGCTTGCAAAACGGGATGTGGATGTATAAACTGTGCCCCCCAGCCCCCGAAGGGGGAGCAACCAGCAATTCTTTATTTTCTTGGGGAACTTGCATATTTAAGCCCCTCTTGGGGGTTTGGGGGCCACTACGCGCTTCTCATTTTGCTTTACAAAAGCATCCCAGCCGCTATAACTTTTGCCCGCGATTTCTTTACCGCTGTTAAAATGATGACACACCGCCGCGGCGAGACCATCTGTACTATCCAGATTTTTAGGCAGCGTTTTTAATTTTAGTAGGCTCTGAAGCATTTTTGCAACCTGTTCTTTGCTCGCATTACCGTTGCCTGTAATCGCCATTTTAATCTTTTTGGGCATGTATTCTGTCACGGGAATTTGTCGCGAAAGACCCGCAGCCATCGCCACGCCCTGCGCTCTGCCCAGCTTTAACATGCTTTGCACGTTCTTGCCATAAAACGGCGCTTCAAGGGCGATTTCGTCAGGATGATACGTGTCGATAAGTTCAATCGTGCGTTCAAAAATCAGCCTGAGTTTAATATAGGGGTCGTTATATTTCTTGAGTTGCAACTCGTTGAGCTGCAAAAACTCCATCTTTTTATTGACCACTTTTATAAGGCCAAAACCCATAATGGTCGTCCCCGGGTCAATCCCCAATATTATTTTTTCTGTGCTCAAACTAAAATTTCACATCTTTGAAGTCACCACAAAACTAATCAATCTACGCGTGCTTATCATCAAAGTCGTCTTAATCCTTTACACCGCCCTCATTGCGCTACTTTGCGTGGGATTTTTACGGCTTTCCTGCCTGCCGGCGGGCACGGCGCCAAAAGTTCGCCGACTCGAAAAGTATTTTCTAGGTCCGTTTACCTCACGGTTTAGCATTGTGATTCCCTTTCGCAACGAAGCTGAAAATCTGGAGCGATTGCTCGTTTCACTTTCTCAACTGGATTACCCAAAAGAATTATTCGAAGTCATCCTAGTAAACGATGAATCTACTGATGCTTCTGTGGAGATAATACACAGCCTTTTGGCGAAAATGAATCTCAAACTCCGCATCTTGGAAAATGAAAGATTTTCCGGCTCACCGAAAAAAGATGCCCTGACCAAAGCCATTGCTCACGCAAATTTTGAGTGGATTGCCACCACAGACGCCGATTGCAAATTACCACCCAACTGGCTAAAACATTTTCACACAGAAATCACCGCAAATCAAGCCGATTTTATAGCGGCGCCGGTGATTTTCTTTACCGGTAAAGGATTTTTAAACGCCTTTCAAAAACTGGATTTTTTATCACTGCAAGGCGCGACCATGGGAAGTTTTGGCTTGAAGAAACCGTTTATGTGCAATGGCGCTAATCTTACTTTTAAGAAATCAACTTTTGAGGAAGTAGGCGGTTATGCAATGACCAATCACCTGGCGAGCGGCGATGATGTTTTCCTGATGCATAAATTTCTTAAAGCCGATAAAAAAGTAGTCTATCACAACGCATCACAAGCTACCGTTGAAACCGCTGCTCAAACGAGCTGGAAAGCTTTAATACAACAACGCGTGCGCTGGGCGGCAAAAGCAAGCGCTTATAAAAACCCCGCAGCTTTACTGATTGGGCTTCTGGTTTTCTTTGGCAATTTAGCGTCTGTCGCTGCACTGTTTTTCCCTGAATTTTATATTTGGCTGTTGCCAAAAATCATCATCGATTTTGCATTAATCGCACTCACGGCAAATCTTCTAAAGCAGCAAAAAGCTTTGTTATATTTTATTCCCACGGCGGTATTTTACCCGTTTTTTACGGTTTGGGTTGCGGGGCGAAGTCAATTAGGAAGTTTTGTTTGGAAGGATAGGGAGTTTAGGAAATAAATAAATTCAGTATTTTTATAATCAAATTCTTAGATAATGGCGGCAGTTGATAACATGAGAAATTCTTTGATAAGCAAGATTTTGACTATTAAGGACAAGAGCATTCTTACTGCAATTGAAGACCTTGTGAATTCTTCTTCAAAAAATCAAAAAGTAGAGCTTACCGAAGAACAAATTTTAATGCTCGAAATGAGTGAAAAAGATATAAAAGAAGGAAATGTAATTTCTCAAGAAGAGCTTTTTAAAAGAGAGCGAGAATGGCTGAACGCAAAATAATATGGACGAAAATTGCGAGCCTTCAATTAAGAACAATCCTAGAGTTCTGGATTGAAAATAATAAATCCAACACTTATTCTCTCAAACTTCTAAATCAAGTAGAAGAAAATTTAAAAGGAATAGTTCAAAATCCTCTGAGAAGCCCTGAATCTATTTTCCCAAACTCTCGGGTTTCTGCGATGAAACACTACAGTATTTTTTACAAGGTGAATGACACTGAAATAGTCGTAATAGCATTCTGGGATAACCGGCAAGACCCTAAGAAATTATTAAAAATTCTTACTAGTTAAATTTTATTTAATTTGGAAAGATAAGGAGTTTAGGAAGTGAGTTTATTTTTCCTCTGTTTCGCAATCTAAATCCTCAGTTCTCTTAAAATACTGTTTGCGCATTTTGCCTCGAAAGTTTTTAGGTGCTTTGGAAAACTTCCTCACAAACCTTTCATAGGTTTTAATCTTTATTTTACCATCTAAGTTTGAAGCTTTCACCGTGTCAACTAATCTCTCAAATTGTTCTCTTGAGATTATCGGAATTAAGAGTTTTCTTCCATCCAGTAATAAAACAAAGTCTCCTTTATATCTGCTGCCAGGATATTGAATAGAATCAAATTCAAGAATCAACTCTTTATTATTTATAGACCAAGTCCCAAATGAATTATCATTCATCATATCCCCTTGAAATTTCATCACAGCAGTACTATCGCAGTTTAAAGTAAGTGTTTTTGAAAAGCGACCATAGCTTGGAAAGTTGGTTACATAAATACCAGATAAAGCTTTATTTGACGAGCATGAAGCTATCAAAACAATAAGAGCTATTAGATAAAGGTTTTTCATTTTTAAACTACTCCACCCTCACAACCACCGGCACTTTAAACGAAGTCTTTACAGGTATTGAGCGCTTGATAGCTGAGTGAATTTTGGGTAGTGAATCCAGGCTTTCAGTGAGCCAGGTTTTGAGTTGTGGTAGATTTTCTGACACTTTTTCAGGAATGTCAAACTTCTCAATAGATGGCGTTCCTTCAGCGTCTACGGCAAGTTGCAGCCATACGGTATCTTGAATTTCTTCCTCGACCACGATTACCTTTCGCTTTAAGCTTTCTTGGAAGTTCAGGGCTAATTTTCGCTGAAAGCAATCCCATTTTTGTTCTTTTCGCAAAAGCGAATCACAACTCACAAAGGTGGGAAAATCATCTACATTGCGCATGTCGATCTCCTTGAGGTCTTCTTGCAAAAAATCTTCTGACGAGATTTTCTTGGTCTCGATATCCTTGCAGGCGACAGCGAGCGCGGCAATTAGACAATATGTGAAGATTTGCTTAATAATATTGAATTTCAATCGTGGAAAAATACGATTTTAAGCAGAAAGTTTTACAAACGGTATCCCACGCTAAATTCTACGCCCTCAGCCTTTGCACCATGGGCTTTTACCGTGACTCCGGCAAAAATATCATCTGTAAAATAGCGCTTGAGACCCAGACGATTATAGAGTCGGTTTTCAAATTCTACCGGCCAATACACATAATATCCCACGTGCGAAACAAAGGCAATTTTATTGAATCGCAGTTCGTGACCCACAAAAATCCCAACGCGTTTCCAGTCTGTATCTGGGTCAACTTCTAACTCTGGAAATGAAGTGGATTGCAATTTTATAAGCTCCTTTAAGAACGTTGCCGCAAAAAAATCTACTCCCGCAAGCAGCGTACTTTTATGACTGATGCGCTTATCTGCAAACGCTGAAACCACATAAAAAGGATATTGCCCAGATCCCACGATGTCGCTTTCATTAAGGCCACCGCGCAGCACAAAATTATAGTGAATGGGCTCTGTGTATTTATAATCCTCCGCTTCACGCGGAATAAACTCAGGAATGCCTTCTTCGTGGTCAAACGTGTAGTTTGCACCTACCGTAAAAGCAAATGTATTTGTGCTGTTGTTAGGCGCTCTCAGGTTCGCATTGCTGTAATGAATAATGGTGAAACCAGCGTTCACGCCAAAACCTTCAAACAGGTTTTGCTTGGAATACTGCGCCGCGATAAACGTGGAGCTCAACAGTTTTGTGCCGTAAGCATTGTTGATGTAATTGGTTTCTGGGTCGTAGGGTTTACCCGCAATCCCAATGCCCTGCCCTATGCGGAAGTAGGCATTTCTATTTAAAAAGTAAAAATTGAAATGGCCGTAGAAACTAATATTCTTTCCCAGGTATTCATTGTGCAGGTCTTGATAGGCCGCGGTAAAACCCCAATCTGGATAGCCATAGCGACGCTCCCACTCATTATACCCATAGGTCTTGCGGTTGTAACTTAAAATCACGCCCGTGGGATGCCCGGTTATCAAATGATTGATATCTGGGTTATGCTCCAGGATGCTCCCATAGAAATAAGAAGCATCGATGTTAACAGGTTTTTTTTCGGTTTCTTGAGCTGTAGAAATGACAACTATTAACAACGCGATAACCGAAAAAAACTGTTTCATATATTAATTTTCAAAAATTAGTCGGCCCTTGCTTAAGGTTTCGACATCCACGCTGGGTGGCTCAATAGGACAAATCACATTGCCCACCCCGCGGATAATGCCCTCAATACTTTGGCGTACATCAAAAATAGCATCATTTGCCCCGCGATGATCCACATTTGCAGTTTGCACGATCAAATTACGACCATTTAAGCGAGGGGCTTCATTAAAAAATCTCAAATTTAAATTATCAGCGCTTCCGCGAAGGTTGAACTCAGCCAATCCATTGGACCGCACCGTTAGGTTTGTAACATCTAGATCTAGTGTAAATGTCCCGTCTTTTTTGGGTTCTAGGATATTCACCGAAGTATCCGCTACCAAGACTAAATTCTCAAAATTCAGAACACCGTCGCTACTCACCTCAAAACCTGATGCATTGCGAATTTCGGTCAACTCTGGTACGGTCACTAAAACCGTTGTCGTACCATAATCCCTACCCAGGTTACAGGTGTTGTTATCGCGCACGCTCAACACCCCATCCACAATCTGTACGGTAATATCGTCAATAAGGTTTTCCCCAGCACGTAAAACGACCTTTTGCTCATCGCCCTGCTTTATCACCATACTCACGCCACGCTCGGCACGCACTTTCGTGAAAACGTCAAGGTCATATTGCTGCTCAATGATATCTCCCGTGCCCTGAAAGCAATCTTCAAACTTCATGCTGCAGCCCAAAAAAAGGAACAGTGAAATCGTCAATGCTATTTTTAATCCTTTATTCATAATCTGATTCCTGCTCCAAATTCAACTGCCTCTGCTTTTGCACCATGTGAATGCAATGTCGCTGCCGCGAAAAAACGCTTGCCTATGTACCTTTTAAGCCCAATCCTCAAGTACGTCCTGCCCTCAAAGTCATACGGGTAATAAACGTAATACCCCAACTGTGAGACAACCGCAATCTTGTTGAAATGCAACTCATGGCCAGCAAAGACACCTACACGTTTCCAATCTTGGTCTAAACTAGCATCGCGCTGTGGTAAGCTGATGGCTTCATGCTCAATCTGGTCTTTTAAAAATGGTGATAAGAAAAAATCAGCTCCTAATTGAAAGCTGCTTTTATGTGTAACACGCTTATCAATAAATGAAGAAATCACCAAGAAGGGTCTTTGGCCTAAGCCAATGTAATCACTTTCGTTTAAGCCTGTACGTAGTGCAAAATTAAATTTTAGAGGCTCGGTATATCTTGATTTTATCTTAGGTCCTCGCTGGGGCTCTTCTTCATCAAGGTCATAATTAAGACCCAGGTTAAAAGCCAACGTATTTGTGCTTGTGTTAGGAGCGCGCAGATTTGCATTGCTATAATGCACAAAAGAAATACCGGCATTCAACCCTATTTTATCGATAATATTGGGTTGATTATAATTGAACATTAAAAATGTGGAACTCAATAAATGTGAACCGTAAGCATTGTTTCGGTAATTGTCCTGAAGGTCAAACGGGTTTGTATTGTAAGCCACTCCCTGACCCACACGCGCCATGAGTTTTCTATTGAGAAAGTAAAAGTTAAAGTGGCCGTAAAGTCCATAATTATTGCCCAGCGTTTCATTCTTATTCCCTTGCTGGACAAATGAAAATCCCCAATCTGGATAGTTGAACCGGCTGGCCCATTCATTATCACTTGAGGTCTTTCTATTGTAACTCAAGATAATCCCCGTGGGATGATTTGTGATAAGGTGCGCAAGGTCCTTATTATGTTCTAAGATAGAACCATAAAAGAAGTTGGCATCAATGCTCTCGTATTTGTCGTTTTGGCCTTGAGCCAAAAAACAACACAGCAAAAACAAGGCAGCAAGCAGATTTTTCTTCATTCAAGCAACATGAACCGCAAATGTATCAAAATAATTGGGATGCGATTGCCTGTACATTATCGCTCTTGCCCATACTGTAGTAGTGCAGCACCGGCACCCCAAAATCCATCAACTCCTTAGACTGCTGAATCGCCCATTCAATCCCAACTTGACGTACAGCCTTATTGTCTTTACAGTCCTCAATAGAATCAATTAAATCCTGTGGAATATCGATTTTAAACACCTGTGGAAGCAGCTGCAAGTGGCGTTTTACAGCGATAGGCTTAATCCCGGGAATGATAGGCACATCAATGCCCGCCTCACGCACGAGCTTGACGAACTCAAAGTATTTTTGATTATCAAAAAACATCTGCGTCACCACATAATCTGCACCGGCATCAACTTTCTCCTTCAAGCGTTTTAAATCGGTTTTTAACGATGGGGCCTCAAGGTGTTTTTCGGGATAACCCGCCACGCCTATGCAAAAATCAGAACAGCTCTCAGTCTCGATAACATTGTTGAGATAACGCCCCTTATTTAAATCTGCTATTTGAGACACGAGTCCGCACGCATAGTCATGCCCTCCCTTTGTAGGCTGAAAATATTGCTCTTCTTTCATCGCATCACCGCGCAGTGCCATCACGTTCTCAATACCTAGATAATGACAATCTACGAGCAGATATTCCGTCTCTTCTTTTGTAAAGCCACCGCACAAAACATGAGGTACAGTGTCCACATCATATTTATGTTTAATAGATGCACAAATCCCTAAAGTTCCTGGGCGCATGCGCGTGATTTTCTTATCGAGCAGACCATCTTTTTCAATGTAAATTGACTCCTCGCGAGAGGTCGTCACATCAATAAATGGCGGTTTAAACTCCATCAAAGGGTCAATATTGTCATACAATTCCTGAATATTGTTACCTTTTTTTGGCGGGATAATTTCAAAAGAAAACAGTGTTTTACCTGCTGCTTTTTTTAAGTGTTCGGTGATTTTCATATTTCTTTACCTAGCCCTCTCTAGAATAAAAGGGAATGGTTATTTAATTAGTAAATTGATTTGTCATGCTAAGCTTGACTCAGCATCTCATTATATTTATTTCAAAAATTCACTCAGTTGTGACCCTGAATCAAGTTCAGGGCAACGCTACTTTACAGCGTCATGCCGAACTTGATTCGGCATCTCACCCTAGTAATTTTATAGTTTCAAGTTTTGGATTTTTAGTTTTAATCAAATCCATTTTCCATTCTCTCTTCCAGTTTTTCAACTGTTTTTCTCGTACAATTGCTTGATTTATATCTAAAAAATCTTCGTAATAAATCAAATCTGTCAAATTATACTTCTTAGTAAAAATAGAGCCTTCGCCATTTGCGTGCTGTGTTATTCTTTTTGACAGATTACTAGTCATACCAACATAAAGAGTAGTTCTATATTTATTAGTTACTATATAAACATAACTTGTTTTCATCTCCTCTCTTTATGAGACCCTGAATCAAGTTCAGGATAACGTGCATTCATTAATCTATTTAAAACGTCATGCCGAACTTGATTCGGCATCTCATCATGCTCTTGTTCTAAACTCACCCAGGTGTGACCCTGAATCAAGTTCAGGGTGACGCAACCCATTTAATCATCTGCGATGTTAGGATTGAGCCATTTTTCGGCTTTCGCCAAATCTATATCCTTGCGATTTGCGAAGTCCTCAACTTGGTCCATTTTTATTTTACCAACACCAAAGTAACGCGCTTCAGGATTCGCAAAATAATACCCAGAAACCGAAGCTGCTGGCCACATGGCCAAACTATCGGTCAGCTCAACACCTATCTTTTCCTTAACTTCCAGCACATCCCAGATGGTCAGTTTTTCTAAGTGGTCTGGACACGCAGGATAACCTGGAGCAGGGCGTATTCCGCGATAGGACTCCTTGATCAAATCATCATTTTCAAGCGTTTCCCCAGCGGCATAGCCCCAGTCTTCTTTTCGCACCTTCTTGTGTAAATACTCTGCAAACGCTTCAGCAAAACGGTCGGCCAGGGCCTTGACCATAATACTGTTATAATCGTCCAGGTTCTTCTCATATTCCTTTGCCAGTTCTTGTGTGCCAAAACCAGCCGTCACACAAAAACAGCCCATATAATCCTTCTTTCCAGAATCTCTCGGAGCGACGAAATCTGCTAGTGCGATGTTTGGCCTGCCCACCGCTTTTTTACTCTGTTGACGCAACGTTCTAAAAGTATGCTTTTTGCCCTGAGCGTTAATCTCGATATCATCGTCATTGACAGTATTGGCCTCAAAAATTCCATATATGGCTTTCGCCGAAAGGCTTTTCTCATCCAGTATTTTATGGAGGATGGTCTGCGCATCTGCAAAAAGTTCGCGGGCTTGATTGCCCACCACCTCATCGCTTAAAATGTCAGGATATTTACCATGCAAATCCCAACTTCTGAAAAACGGGGACCAGTCGATATACTCCACTAATTCACATAAATCTTGATTTTCGATTATCTGAACACCAAGCTTTTTTGGCGTAGAAGCCTCAAAATTCTCCCAATCCAACAGCCATTTATTTTCACGAGCCTGCTGAATGGTCAAGTATTCTTTCTTCTTGCCGCGCGATAAAAACTTCTCCCTGAAATCTGCATAATCGCTCTTGATGCCAGAAACATAATTCTTAGAACTCACGGGATTCAACAAGTCTCCAACCACGGTCACCGCCCGCGATGCGTCGTTTACGTGCACCACGGCGTTTTCATACTCGGGGTCAATCTTAACGGCGGTATGCGCCTTGCTGGTCGTTGCGCCACCTATCAATAAAGGCACTTCAAAATCCTGACGCTTCATTTCTTTTGCAAGAAAAACCATCTCGTCCAGCGACGGGGTTATCAATCCACTAAGCCCGATGATGTCAACATTATGCTCTTTTGCAGAAGCGATAATCTTTTCAGGCGGCACCATCACGCCAAGGTCAACAATCTCATAATTGTTGCAGGCAAGCACCACGCTCACGATATTTTTACCAATGTCATGAACATCACCTTTTACGGTAGCCATGAGGATTTTACCGTTTCCTTTATCTTCTTCGGGTGGATTTTTAAGTTTTTCTTCTTCAATATACGGTAGCAAATATGCCACTGCTTTTTTCATCACGCGGGCAGATTTTACCACCTGTGGCAAGAACATCTTGCCGCTACCAAAAAGGTCTCCCACAACGTTCATCCCGGTCATTAAGTGACCTTCGATGACATGGAGCGGCTTTTCTGCCTGCTGGCGGGCTTCTTCAACATCTTGCTCAATATAGGCATCAATACCCTTTACCAGGGCACGGGTAATCCTGTCCTGAAGGGGTTCTTCACGCCAACTTAAATCAACTGTTTTCTCTTTTGAAGTGCCTTTAAAATTCTCGGCAAAATCAAGGAGCCGCTCTGTAGCGTCATCACGCCTATTAAGAATAACATCCTCAACGTGCTCCAGTAGGTCTTTTGGGATATCATCATACACCTCAAGCATCGTGGGGTTGACGATGCCCACGTTCATACCGCATCTAATGGCGTGATATAAAAATACCGAGTGCATCGCTTCCCGCACGGGGTTGTTGCCACGAAAGCTGAACGAAACATTACTTACACCCCCACTTACACTAGCATAAGGCAGGTTTTCACGAACCCACTTTGTGGCCCTGATAAAATCAATCGCGTTGAGACGGTGCTCGTCCATACCCGTTGCCACGGGAAAAATATTAAGGTCAAAAATAATGTCTTCTGGGGGCAATTTTACCTGGTTTACCAGGATATCATAACTACGTTTTGCAATCTCGATGCGGCGGTCATAATTATCTGCCTGACCTACTTCATCAAACGCCATCACGATGACGGCAGCCCCGTAGCGCTTTATCTTTTTTGCATGGTTTATAAATTCTTCTTCACCTTCTTTTAAGCTGATGGAATTCACGACGCATTTACCCTGGACAACCTGTAATCCTGCCTCGATGATTTCCCATTTTGAGCTATCGATCATAATGGGTACCCGGGCAATATCTGGCTCTGCGGCAATAAGGTTGAGAAACTTTACCATGGCTTCCTTGCCATCGATAAGGCCGTCATCCATATTGATGTCGATTATCTGTGCGCCACCTTCTACCTGGTCACGGGCAACATCCAGCGCTTCGTCAAACTGCTCTTCTTTAACGAGGCGGAGAAACTTTCGCGACCCAGCGACATTGGTACGTTCGCCCACATTGACAAAGTTACTGTCCTGGGTAACGATGAGCGGCTCCAGCCCACTTAACCGCAGTGGACGGAATTTTACTTTTTCTTTATCTAGAGGTTCTAGTGTCAAACCGTTGCTTGTTGTTCGTTATTCGTAAAAACTAAAGCTTCTTAAAGTAATTTATAAATCCTTTTAAGGGCTTTTTGCATTTTCTATTTTGGCTAAAGCCAAATCAATTTTGCCCCCAACCTTGATCCACAAGGGGAAGGGGGTAGCGTATTAACCAGGAACGAGAGTGTTGAGCACTCTTGGTTTGTAATTCTTGACCAGATCTGCAATGGCCTTGATATGCTCTGGGGTTGTCCCGCAGCATCCACCTATGATATTGATAAGGTTTTTATCGAGATAGGTCTTTATCTGGCTGGCCATTTCTGCGGGGGTCTCATCATATTCTCCAAAGGCATTGGGCAATCCAGCGTTAGGGTAGGCAGAAATCGCAAAATCTGATTTTGTTGCGATGGTCTCCAGGTATGGCGTGAGCTGGTTTGCTCCCAGCGCACAGTTAAAACCTATGGAGAGCAAGGGCATATGCCCCACCGATATCAAGAAGGCTTCGGCCGTTTGCCCAGACAAGGTGCGCCCAGAGGCATCAGTAATAGTACCGCTAACCATGACGGGCACCTCGGTGTCACGCTCATCCTTGATTTCTTCAATGGCAAAAAGCGCTGCCTTTGCATTGAGGGTGTCAAATACGGTTTCTACCAGGAGTATATCCACGCCACCATCCAGCAAGGCCTGGGCCTGTTGCTTGTATGCAATGCGCAGTGCATCAAATGAAATCGCACGAAAACCGGGGTCGTTAACATCTGGCGACATGCTTGCGGTCTTGTTTGTAGGTCCCATGGCACCCGCGACAAACCGTGGTTTATGTGGTTCCCTGGCCGTGAAGTCATCTGCTACGTTACGGGCAATCTTTGCCGACTCAAAGTTGAGCTCGTACACAAAATCCTCCATTTTATAATCTGCCATGGCAATGGTGGTGCCGCTAAAGGTATTGGTCTCGACAATGTCAGCACCTGCCTCAAAGTATAGCCTGTGCACATCAGCAATGGCCTGGGGCTGTGTGATGCTCAACATGTCATTGTTTCCCTGCACGGGGAATTTCCAGTCCATGAACCGCTCACCGCGGAAGTCTTCTTCACTGAATTTGTAGCGCTGCAGCATGGTACCCATGGCGCCATCCAGCACAAGGATTCTTTCTTGCAAAGCTGCATACAGTTGTTGTGTACCCTCCTGTCTTTTCATCTTCGTTTACAGTTTTCGTTAATACGGGTTGCCTTTCGGCGAAAGCCATAAAATACATATTGCTTTCGCGAAAGCGAAACCTGGGTAATCTGCAAGTTTAATGTGTCAAGAAGGCGTAAAAATGGTCTTGAAAAACCGTTTTTGTTATCTATTCTGCCACGGGCAGATAGAATGTAGCACCTTCTGTAAGTACAGGGTTGCTAAGGCTTCACCGGGTCTATTCCCTCCGCCTTTCTTGATAACATCATTATGCAAAGAACGTTGCAAATATCTAAATTTTGACCGAGAAAGCATACGATAGCTCATTAAAATATCAATGAATCTCAAGGTTATTGTATGAATATGGAAAGGAAATATGGATTTTGTACAAAAATCTATAAAATTCTTAAAATTTTACAAGTTATAATGCTAAAAAACAACCTTACAACCTGATAAACATGCTTTTTATCGGCAGGACATATGCTAAAATGAATATATTTACCCTCTATTATTCACCAACTTATACTAATATGAGTAACTCTACATTTTTAAGCCCCCGTTACAAGATTGTTGAATATCAAGATGCTTCAAAGGAGGTCAAGGCCATTTATGACGATACCATGAAGACCTTTCAACTCCCCTTTGTGCTCAACTGGTTTAAATGCCAGGGCTCTAATGCCACCTTGTTGCATGGCAACTGGACCAAGCTGAAGAGCACCTTGGTAATGGGTGAGATCCCCAACGTGCTGAAGCAGTTAATCATCTATAATGTTTCTAAAATAAGGAACTGCAAGTACTGCGCCACGGCACATGGTATCTTTGCCGATAGTATGAGCAGCATGATTTCTAACGAAGAAAACTTCAAGGTTACCCAGGACCTTGACTCCTCCCTCATCCCCGAGAGTTATAAAACCGCGTTGAGTATTGTCACCAAGGCCGCCCTTGAACCCTCCCAGGTTTCTGATGAGGATTTTGCATCGCTGGATGCCGCTGGCTATGATGCTGATGAAATACAGGAGCTCATGGCACAGGCAGATCTGGTGAACATGCTCAACACCCTGGCTGATGTAAGTGGCATACAGGTAGATAATGAACTTATAGAGGCAAAAGCATAATCCTGCCATTTTGAAAAAATCCGTTGATACCGTTTCTGCAAAGAATAGGATTGCCTATGAGGCTTTCTCTAAATTTTCTGGCAATATAGGCAGGTCAGAATCTTTTGAGGACCTGGCCCAGGTGGTAAGAAAGAGCAGTAAATATTTTTTTGATTACAGGATTTTAAGGATAGTGATACTCAAGAACAGGAAACCTACCATATTTACCTTTGTGGGCAGCCAGTACACGCTAGAGAAGTTCAGAAAAAACGTAATGCAGCATGAATGGAAACTCATAAAAAACCAAATTCCCATTTTAAGGGATGATGAGGAGGTTTATGCCTTTAAGGACCATGTGGAAATATCATCGCTTATAGCACCCAAAATGTGGGGATGGTATAGAAAATATGAAGATGTGGAGGTTGCTGTCTCCCTATTGACAGACCAGGTAAAGAAATTTGCCACCTCAGACCTTGAGATACTGCAACTGCTCATCGAGAGCCTTGTAATCAAGTTTCAACAGATATGCCTGCAAATTGAACTCGCTCAAAAAAACAAAAGGCTTGAAAAGGCCGTTAAGGAAATAGAGCAAAAAAACGAACGGATCAAGGACATTATCGAGAACCAGCTCAAGATAATTGAGCAAAGAACAAGGGAAATCAAGCGAAAAAACGAGAAATTAATGGAAATTTCCACCTTGAATGCACATAACCTTAGGGAACCCCTTACCAGGGTCATGGGCTTGATGAACCTTGCAGAATATATTGATGAAAATGAGCTGAAAAGAGAAATCCTGGAACGCATGAAGATTTCAGTAAGCGACATGGATAAAACTTTAAAGGACATCATTATCAAGACCGAAAAAGAAATGGTAGGACTAACGGTTATTAACGGTTAAAACACAACATCATGGCCAACCCAATTAAAATATTCCTGGTAGATGATCAAGGTATCGCAAACTTTATCAATAAAAAGCTGATTGAGATAACCGGTCTTACAGATGACGTCCAGGATTTTACCGACCCCCAGGAAGCGCTAGAGGCCATCGCTGAAAACAATCCTGACCTGGTTCTACTTGACCTGAACATGCCCCTGATGAGTGGTTGGGATTTTTTAAACCAAATGAAATCCTTCAAGACCTCCACAAAGGTCGCAATATGCACCAGCAGCACCAGTACATTTGACAAACAACGCATGCAAGAATATACAATGGTTATAGATTACTGTGAAAAACCCCTTAACCAGGATGTGCTAAAAAACCTCGCAAAAACACTAAAAACAAACCCCGTCCTCTAAGGGGACAGGGTTCATGATATCTCAAAAAAAATTCAATCTATCCTATGGCCTGCACAACGGCTTTTTCAGCTTCTTTTCTTGTGCCATCAAACCCATCGATACCAGAAACAGTGGTATATTTTAACACATAACGCTTACCTGGGTTTATGATTTGATAAGCCGCCTGACACATCAGTGTCGCTTCATGAAAACCGCATAATATCAATTTTAGTTTTCCGGGATAGGTATTTACATCTCCTATGGCAAAAATACCGGGAATATTGGTTTGATAATCCAGGGTATTGTCAACTTTTATGGCGTTCTTCTCTATCTCCAAGCCCCAGCCAGCAATGGGTCCCAGTTTTGGCGAAAGCCCAAATAGAGGTATGAAAGCATCCGCCTCAAGCAGGAATTCTTCTTCCCCACGCTGCACGACTACACCGTTCAATTCTTCAGTGCCCGCAAGGCCCACGACCTCAGCTGGTGTGATTAGGTTTATTTTTCCCAAAAGTTTCAATTCCCTTACTTTCTCAACACTATCAAGTGCCCCACGGAATTCATTGCGACGGTGGATCAAGGTTACCTCTTCGGCGATTTCTGCTAAGAAAATACTCCAGTCAAGTGCAGAATCACCACCCCCAGCAATCACCACTTTCTTACCGCGATATTGCTCAGGATCTTTGATCATATATGCCACACCTTTATCTTCAAACCGGGCGATGTCTGGGATGGGTGGTTTTCTGGGCTCAAAACTTCCCAGACCGCCGGCAATGGCGACCACGGGCGCGTGGTGTTGAGTTCCTTTATTTGTGGTGACTATAAAGCTACCGTCTTCTAATTTTTCAATGGTTTCTGCCCGTTCACCCAGTGTAAAACCAGGTTGAAACTGTTTGCCCTGCTCCATAAGGTTGTGAACAAGATCACCTGCGAGAACCTCGGGAAAACCCGGGATGTCATAAATGGGTTTTTTGGGATAAATTTCAGCAAGTTGCCCCCCGGGCTGTGGCAGGGCGTCAATAATATGACATTTAAGCTTGAGCAATCCTGCCTCAAAAACCGTAAATAGCCCTGTGGGCCCTGCACCGATGATTAGAATATCTGTCTTGATCATTATATGTATTCTTAATTTCTATTTGTATTCAAAAATTCTTAAGCCCCCTGCGTCTTTTTCGCTTTAAGCGAAAAATTTACTTTTCCAAAATCAAGGAGAGGGTTTTTTATTTTTCCACAATACTTTTTGTGAACGCGTTGAGTTGATCCACCTTTTCTTCAAAACCTCCTTTTAAAGTCTTTCTATACCTATTGAGGTTTTGTACCAGGTCATCAATATTCTCAGGGATAACATCTTCAAAAAATTGACGCAAACGCTTGGCCATGGTTGGTGATTTTCCGTTAGTTGAAATGGCGATTTTCACGTTTCCCTTGGTTACGATCCCGCCCATATAAAAATCACACAACTCAGGTACATCTGCGATATTACAAAGCAAATAACGCTCACGGGCATCTTCATACACCTGTTTGTTCACCTCAGGGCTATCAGTCGTTGCGATAACGACATGACGTTTTTCTAACTGGGATTTTTCATAACTGCCCTCGGTTATCTTCACGTTGAATTCTTTGGCAAGGGCCAGAGTACCCTCCCTAAAAAAGGGAGCAATCATCTCCACCTGCGCATCTGGACTTGATTTTGTCAAGAACATCAATTTCTCGTGCGCCACATTGCCGCCACCCACGATGAGTACCTGCAGGTTGCGCACCTTGAGAAATACGGGGTATAGATTATTGCGCTGGGCTAGCATGACACATGACTTTTATCATACCGGCGCTGCACTTCTAGCAACTGCCCGCGGTGTCTGACCACC
>CEQG01015853.1_pt1 | contig 18996 bp, 17 predicted proteins | sample 350301 | NCBI WGS metagenome assembly CEQG01 (sample SAMEA2621242, study PRJEB7988) | marine metagenome | isolation source: saline water (ENVO:00002010), including | reverse complement strand
CATAATACCACCCCGCTTGGCAACGGCATACAATATGCGGGAGCTGCCTTTTTCTATCTTTCCTCCTAAAACCTTGCGTACCACAAAAACGGTGAGAATTATACCAACAATAGGCAAAAGGCTGTTAATGTATGGCAACTTTAAATAGCCATTTATATAATTCGCAAAAAGAAATACATTGTGTGCAAAGCCCTTAAGCACAATAACCGCAAAAGCAGTAGATACAGATACCAGTACGGCAGAAACATAAATAAACTGCCTTTCGCTAAGGAGGCTCTTAATAATAAAAAATAAAGTTTCAACGCGGCGGACATTGTTCCGGAAGAACAAGCGGACTTTTGAAACGTTACGGTTAAGCATCTGTTATGGTGAAAAATTAGAAAAATTGTATAGATTGCGAAGTTACTTCATTTATAAAAAATACAGCAGGTTTTACAGATTTTTTAGAGCTTCGCGTTTACTTAAGGGCTTCAGTCCGGCTTCGTTTACAAAATTACGTACAGCTTCGGGATTGGTTTTACCATACTCGCGCAGCGCCCACCCAATAGCTTTCTGAATAAAAAACTCTTTAGAATGTTTATGCTTTAAACATTCGCTGAAAAGGATATGCATATCAGTAGTTTTTTTATAACCAAGCTGAAATAGTATAGCACTACGGTTAAGCCACATATTTTCTGAAGCTGAGAACCTTTGTATCACTACATGTGTTTCATCCGGGTATTGCTTCAAATAGTCACCCAGTATATATTTGGCAAGTACATCTACGCTATCCCACCAGGAGTGTGTCACAATCAGAAATTCAATTAGCACTACATCTTCTTTACGGTATTTCTTTTTGAGTTCTTTTATCAGTATTTCAATAGCGCAGTAATGATATTCACGTTGCGTCAGGGCATAAAGCTGTTTTGCCAGTTCACGCGGATGTTGAGACACTTCATGTTTATGCTCCTGCCAAACCTGCTTCAGTAAAGCTCTCCGCAAATCAGTCTTTATACCCAGAAAAGGAAAATTATCCTTCATATACTTCTGCATGGCTCCTGCATTTTGAGCAGATGCATTTTCCTGAAAAACCGATTGCAGCCTGTTTAGAAAGCCTGTCATATTTCGCCGGTTTTTTCTTTGACATATTTCCGCAGGTCTTTAAAGAACACCCTGAACTCTTCTTCAAAATCCTCATAAAATTCTGTAAGCTGTTTAACAGCATTCCCCATACCCGATTTATTTGCGGTGCGCCTGTCCATCTGTTTTAAGATACCGCCAATACCTTCTATACTTGCATAGCTGCCCAGCCAGTCCTGTTTAATCATGTAAGGTACCATGCCTTTTGTTTTTTCAGGGAGTATAGTTTCGTTTTCCTGTAAAAGCGTATAGAAAGCATTTGTATAGGTTTGTAAGGGCTTACTGTGATAATCATTCCAGTTCTTTGCCAGGAAATGATCATAAAAAATATCAATTATCACCCCCGAATAGTGGTGGTAATAGGGGTGCAGCCTCTTGGTACTCTGCCTGAAAACGGGGTGTGCATCAGTATAGGTATCTATAAACCTGTGAAGCACAATGCCTTTTTTTACCTCTTCAGGCAAATCTTCAGGCGGTTGCCCGTGTATGCCATCGGCAATAAAGTTGCCGATTTTAAGCAGGTTGTTATCGCCCGAAAGGTAAATATGTGCGAGGAAATTCATACTCCCAATGTAGTGAATTGTTTTATGGCTGCAAAATACAACTGCAACATTGCTTAATTTTACAGAAAAAGTAAAGCTTTCATAATGTTAAAATTTGTGCTAAGCCTTATATTTGCGTTAACCGAAAAACCAACAGAATTATGACGTTAATTAAATCTATTTCAGGTATCAGGGGAACAATTGGCGGTAAAACCGGCGATAACCTTACACCCGTAGATGCTGTAAAATTTGCATCTGCATATGGTACCTGGCTAAAAAAACACTCAGGAAAAGATAAAGTAACCGTTGTTATAGGCCGCGATGCTCGCATTTCGGGCCCCATGATACACAACCTTGTAATGAATACCTTGGTGGGGCTTGGTATAAATGTGGTTGATTTAGGACTTTCTACAACGCCAACCGTTGAGGTTGCCGTACCGCTTGAAAAAGCCGACGGTGGTATTATACTTACTGCCAGCCACAACCCTAAACAATGGAATGCACTAAAGCTGCTGAATGAAAAAGGCGAATTTTTAAGTGGTGCTGATGGTGCCGAAATACTTAAAATAGCCGAAGCCGAGGCTTTTGACTTTAGCGATGTGGATAATTTAGGCGAAGTAACACAAAATGATGCCTATATGGATATTCATATTGATGAGGTGCTTAACCTACCGCTTGTTGATGCTGAGGCTGTTAAAGCTGCAGGCTTCAAAGTAGTGGTAGATGGAGTAAACTCATCAGGTGGTATTATCATCCCTAAATTGCTGGAGCAGATGGGAGTAGAGGTGGTAAAGCTGTACTGCGAACCAAACGGACATTTTCCGCACAACCCTGAGCCTTTAAAAGAGCACCTGGGCGATATATGCAAGCTGGTAACAGAGGAGAAGGCTAACTTTGGTATTGTGGTAGATCCTGATGTTGACAGGCTTGCGTTTATATCTGACGACGGTGAAATGTTTGGTGAAGAATATACGCTTGTGGCCTGTGCCGATTATGTATTGAGTAAAACACCGGGTAACACGGTAAGCAATATGTCATCATCGCGCGCGCTGCGCGACATAACCGAAAAGCATGGCGGCAGCTATGAAGCCAGTGCCGTAGGGGAGGTAAACGTGGTAGAGCTGATGAAAAAGAATAATGCTATAATAGGTGGTGAAGGTAACGGCGGTATCATTTACCCTGAACTGCACAACGGGCGCGATGCGCTTGTGGGTGTTGCTTTGTTCTTAACCTATCTTGCCCAAAACAACATACAGTCGGTTGCAGCGCTAAGGGCGTCTTACCCGCAGTACTACATGAGCAAAAATAAGATAGAGCTTACACCGCAAATAAATGTAGACGCCATTCTGGAAGGTATGGCAGGCAAGTATATTGATGAAAAAGTAAGTACTGTTGATGGCGTTAAGATTGATTTTGCCGACGAATGGGTACACCTGCGTAAATCGAACACAGAGCCGATTATCCGTATCTATACCGAAGCGCCAACTCAGGCTAAGGCAGATGCCCTTGCAGAACGCATTATTACTGAAATAAAAGAAATAGCCGGAATATAAGTTTTCCGTTATAATACATGATAAACCTGCGGCGGTGTCGCAGGTTTATTTTTTAAACCATTTGTAATACAGCATGCCCAGATATTCATGCATTGCTTTTTCTGTATAAGTAATTTTTTGTGCCGAAGGCGTCCAAGTGTAAAGCATACTTTCAGCATCGTGCTTAATGTAATAATCGGCAGGAGCCGCTACAGGGTTTAGCCCTGCCTGCTTAAATGTTTGTATGGCGCGCGGCATGTGCGAAGCGCTTGTAACTACTATTATTTTTTTATCTGTCCCCGCATATTTTTTTACAGCCATTGCTTCTTCCCATGTTGTTTTGGGTTGCAGTAGCATTATAATGTCATCTGCTTTAACGCCTAAGGCAATGGCTGTCTGTGCCATCAGTTCGGCTTGGGATACTTTATTACCTTCCGCATAACCCGAAGTTATGAATCTACACCTGTTCATCTTATTGTAAATACGGACACCCTCCATTAACCGGGAACGTGCTATACCTGAAAGGCGATGACTTGCAGAAAGTAAACTGTCGTTAACATGGCCTCCGCCCAGTACTATAATTGGAGTGCCTTCAGGTACCTGTGGTGTATCAAGCGGTTTGTATTGCTGCTCAAGGTTACGCATAAGCCATATCGGCAACGGGCTTACAGAAAAGATAAAAAGCTCTGCAATAGCAATTATTACCAACAGCCGCGCTGTTTTTTTGCGTTTCATTGCATTTAATACCAAAGCAAGAAGCAGCAGTATCCAAAACAGGTATATAGGGCTTATAAGTTTTTCCATAGTCAAGCTTATGGTTTGTAAAGTTAAAAAAAATCCTGCCCGTATCGGGCAGGATATAAAAATCAAAAACAAGTCACAAAAAACGTTATTTTACAATAAGTTTCTTTACAATTCCTTCTTGTGTCCTTATCAGGTATATACCCGATGCCATTGCAGAAGTATCAAGCTTAAGCGCTTGCTTTTCAGTGTGAAGCAGTTTGCCGTTTATATCATAAACTTCAATATCAGCAGCACGGTTAAAGTAAGCCACTCCCTGCACTGATGGGTTAGGGAATACATTAAATGTTTTAGGCAGGGCAGTAAAATCATCTGTGCTTAAGTTGGTAATATCTACCTCATATATTGTAAGCGTACCGCTTATTTCGTTAGCTACAATTATATAGTTTTTACCGTCAGGGCTATCTGTATCATTAATAAAAGTGATGCCTTCCGGGCCGTGGTCGCCTTCATAGGCTGTAGTGCTCCTGTTGTTCTTATAGTCGGTAAATACTGCATTTGCAGGGTCGGTAACGTCATATACCATAACGCCGCCAATCCTTTCCAAGCTTATAAATGCAAAAGTACGGTTCAGGATAGTGGCTACCGTTACACCTTCCGGCTCAGGGCCTTTGGCACGGCTACGGCCTTTTTGTTCGTTATCCTCGCTATCAGCATTAAATATAGGATTGAAAGCAGGAGTCATGGCAGTGTACATCTCGAAATCATCACCGCTGTCAAACACTATTTGTTTAGTATCAGCATTGAATATAGAGAACGAGCGTGAACCTACACAATATATTTCCTCGAACTGAGTGTCGTTGTCTGTGTCACCATCAAGATTGGTAACCCTCATCCTGCCGGCGTTGTGGCTCTTTTTAAGCATTGCAGCCTGCGGGAATTCGGCAGCATCAAGTACATAGCCGTTGTTGCCAATGGTTGTCCTTTCTTCAAAACCATCATATTCTTTTTCGTCACCTTCGTTAGCGGTTACAATATAGTTTACACCGTTAACGCTGTATGTGGCAACTGCATCCGGAATATAATAAGCATTTATAGGCCAGTTGGCAATAAGTATTTCACCGTTGTTATCAGAAATATCAAAACCGTTACCCGGCAGGCTCATGTCTTTAGTGCCAAGTGCCCAAACATCGGCTATGCTTGTGTTAGTCAGGTCTATTTCTGCAATAGCGTTATTTTCCTGAAGTGTTACCCATGCTTTCTGAGAGTCGGCGCTTACAGCAACATACTCAGGTTCAAAATCCTGTGCCATAGTACTTTCGGCTTTCAATTTCCTTACACCCGAAGCTATAAGGGCAGCTTCCTGAGCATTATAAGCATTAAAATCAAGTGTGGTAACGTCAGCATCGGTTAGGTTAGCCATACCGCCTGTAACATCTATTACACTTACAGAACCTTCTGGGTCTATGCTGTAGTCGCTGTTCGGTTGTCCTTCGTTAGCTGTAATTACTTTAGTACCGTCAGGAGTAAAGGTAATGTTATCCGGCAGTGCGCCAACAGTTACCTGGCTCTGGAACACACCCTCTGCATTAAAGAATACTACAGAACCGTTTAGGTGCTCTTCTGCATTTGGAGAAGCTACAGCTACCATGCCGTTCTTAACTGCTACGCTGGTAACGCCGCCATAAGGGTTCATGTCTACAGAGTTGATTACTTCCGGAGATTCCGGATTAGAGAAGTCTATAACATCAAGGAAACCTGCCACAGCACTTGTAGTAAAAAGCCTTTCTGTAGCCGGGTCATAAGCCACGATTTCGCAGGTGCTTGAGTTAGTGCCTGATGGGTCGAAGCTGCCAACATACTGAAGCTCTATATCCTGAGTTGGCTCTGGTGCCATACGGTCGTTATCCTTTATGTAAACCGTTGCAAATGTTTCACCTGTAATATTGATATTTACAGGGTTTTCAAGGCTTAATACAAAGTATTCGGCATGTTGCTCTTCTTCTGTATCATCAATTACAGGTATGGTTATAGTTTGCGTTAGCTCGCTTGTTCCTGTAAAAGTAAGCGTTGTAGTGGTATAGGTAAAGTCGTTACTGTCTGCAGTACTGAAAGGAGCAGCCTTAAGTACTAAATCTACCGAGCTGGCAGCAGGGCCTGAAAGGTTAAGCACTATGTTTACGCTTCCTGCCGCTTCATCTGTTACAATAAATTCAGATTCAAATGTAATTTCAGTATTATAAGTAAAGCCGTAAACGTACTCACAAGCCATAGTAAGGCCTGCTTCATCTTCAATATTATTGATGGTAAGCTCATAAGAGCTGCCACCTTCAAATGCAGATGAATAATTAAGTGTTACCACATTACCGTTTACAGCAGCAGTTGACAGGCCGTCAATACCTGTATAATTTGCAATATCAGAAGCTGAAGCCGCTTCAAGTTCGTTATTGAATGTAATCGCTATAGTAGTGTTGTTTAGTACACTTATATCCTGAACATTTGGCGAGCTTGGGAAGTTCCACACAGGCCATGTTTGTGCCGGAGTTCCTGCGGCAACACCCACCCAGTTAGCAGGGTTAAGTATGGCAGCTTTAAGCTCGGCAGGAGTACCTTCTGTAGTACCGTTATAATAAGCATTGGCAGTATTTCCTGCATCATTACCCGGAGCAGTGCTAAGGTTAACAGCACTAACGCCATCTGCTAAACCTGCCGGTAGCATAGAGTTGCTGCCGCTGCACTCTGTATTGGCAGTAAGCCATGCATTAGAGCTCATTGCTGTAATATAGTTTGGCATGGATGCCGAACCTGTATAGACGATCACCTGGTCTCCGCCAGAACTAAGCCCGAAGCTGTTACCTGTAACCGTACCTGTATTAGATAGTAGTGCATCTGTTTGTATTGTAATAACAGATCCTGCCGGAACACACTGCGTGGCAGTCCACATAATGGCTTCACCACACTGTGGCTGTGCATTTGTTGTGTATTTAGAGTCAGTCAGGTATATAAAAGTACCCGGAGCTATATCTACAAAAGTAATAAGCGCCACTTCATCTTCTGTAGAAGAAGCGTTCATCCTGTAAGCTACTACAGCCATATCGCCTGCAGCAAACTGTGTTTGTACCGCGATAGTAGTGAAAACTGAAGACTGGCCGGTTGAAACAACATTATCACTAAAATCTTCTACCATGTTAGGCAGTAAGGCTACATAATACTGTTGGCCGTTAAGTAAATCTGCGTCAGGTAGTATTGTAATAGTGTTATTGGCAAAAGTAGTTGTAAACGGAACCATAGCGCCCGAAGCATTCTCAAGACGAAGCTCCACTAAAGAAGCTGCGTTTGCTGAAGTGATAGGGGTGTTATCTGCCATCCTTACATTTTCATTAAACGAAAAAGAAGGCATAACATCTACAGGAAGGAAATTAGAAAGGTTTGCCGGGGTTAGGGTAACTATAGGGGCGGTAGTATCTGTAGTACCTTCCATGGGCGTACCGATAACTGTAATGTTATCAAACCTGTTGTTACCGCCAGAGCCTGATGCATTAGCGCCGCCAAAGTTTATTTTCAGTATAAAATCTGCATTGTCTTCAGCACCTTCAATTCCGGAAAAATCAAGGGTTACTATGCTAAAGCTTGTTGTAGGGTTAAAAGTAGTTGTTGCCAAACCTGCACTTGTGTAGGTAGCGCCACCATCTAAACTGTATGAATAGTATTGCTCTGTAGCACCTGAGTTAGTCCTTGTTGTTGCAAAACTAACTTCTATATTTTCATAACCTGTTGTAGGGAAAGCGATAAGAAAATCGCGAGAGGCACTTGGGTTGCGCGGCCTTAGAGCATTACCCTCTGTATCGCCGTTTTGTGCATTTAAAAGTGAGCCTTCATCTACACCATCCATATAGCCTGCACCTGTACCGGGATATGTTATCTGTGCAGTACCGGCAACAAGAGAAAGATCTGAAACTACTGCTGTAGTGGTAACGCCATCCTGCACTGATGTGTTAAAGTTCCAGTAGTGGATAAGCGTTTCAGATGGTACGGGTGTAGCCATAACTGCAAGGTTATCAAACCTGTTATTGCCGCTTGTACCGGCAGCGTTTGCACCGCCAAAGTTAATCTTGAAGATAAAATCTGGGTTGTTGGCAACACCTGCAATACCCGAAAAATCTACTGTTGAAAGTGTATAGCTTTCTGTTGGGTTATATGTGGTTGTGGTTAAACCTGTAGTGCTGTAAGTAGCACCACCATCAATACTGTAACTGTAGTATTGTTCTGTAGCGCCAGAGCCTGTCCTTGTTACAGCAAAAGTAACCATAACATTCTGGTAGCCTGTTGTCGGGAATGCAATAATCAGGTCGCGCGTGTTGCTCGGGTTCCTTACCCTTAGCCCGTTTCCGGCTACGGCTCCCATTTGTGCATTAAGGATATCACCTGAAACATCGTCCATATAACCGGCGCCTGTGCCCGGATAGGTAATAGATGTTTCCCCTGTGATAAGGGAATAATCAGCAGGTACATCTGTAAGGGTGCCGCTTACGGAATTAAAGTTCCAGTAATGCACCAGATCCTGCGCTGTAGCAGCAAATGTTACTAAGCAGAAAGCCAGCAACATAAGTGCTTTTTTAAAGTAGTTGTTCAACATGATTTAGTAGTTTGTTAATAATAGCTACAAAAATCAGTGTCGTATTTTAATTAAAGATTAACTAAAAAGGAATGCTGCATTAACTTAACCTGTAGTTGTGTTTTCTAAAAGTTAAGAATTGTTAAGGTAGTAATACAGGACCAAATTTAATCAGCCAAAACCACCAACCTATTGCTGCACCCAGCGGCCCCGCGAGCATAAAGGTGAGCCGTTCTTTCTTAGGGATGATGTAAAAAGTTACCCATAATAATGTTACGGCACCCATAAATGCAAAAAGGAGTGCTACCGACCAAGAAGACCAGCCAAGCATTTTTGCAAGTTTTGGTTCGTCTCCGCGAAGGTTTGCGCCACGGCCACTTATATAAGCCGAAATTGAACCAAGCAGGTTAAATACTTCTCGAGACCAAAAGAAGGCAAGGAATACAAATATCCATTGTTTGAAAGAAATACCCGTTGCTATGATGTCTTTTCGCCTGAACCATAGAAGTAGCGCACCTATGCTTCCTGTGAGTATAGTTTGCAACGGGCCTCCTAATGTTATTAAAAATGATTCCCATCGTTTGGGATAATACTTATCTGTGAGTTCGTCAAAATGTTTTCGTTTGTCTGAATCCCTGTTTTTTATTGCCTTCTTGTTGTCATTATAATATTGTTTAACCGCCTCTATGTCTTTGCTATCTGAATAGTTTACGTATGCATAGCCTAAGTGCGGATTAAAACCTAAAGATTTTGCAACAATATAATGCCCGCCTTCATGGCTTACTGTACCGATAATAGTTGCGAGTACAAAACCGAGCGTTAAGTAAAAGAATAATTTCGGATGGAATTCTAATTTCAAAGCATCTTCATTTTGCGATATACAGGGTATTGCATGTGCGACTTCTCGTAGTATTCTGACTTGCGGTATATCCAGTCGAGTTGTGCTTCGGGACTGGCTGCAAATTTATTGTCCTCTGCTTTCTTTTTTTCGAATTCTGCTTTTAAGGCTGCATTATCTTTAAGCAGTTGCGCTGCGGTATCCTCAAACACATAAGCAGAAAAATATTCTTTCTGTTGCAGTATGGCATCAAAAAAGTTCCAGTTAAAGAAGGAGTCCACACCCTGCGGCTCGAGCATTTCTACTATATATTTTACACCGGGCTGGCTGGTACTTATTATATAATCTCCTTTCCTGAACATTACTGTTTCATAGCTTTTTTCTACCTGAACATTGCTGTGCGGGTAATGCCCTTCATAAGGATAAGATGAGGTTTCATAACTTTTAATGCGGTAACTCTCCACTTTATATTCGGTATCTTTGGTTAATTGCTGCATCTTTATGCCGTTCAGCTTTAAAAGATCAATTACCTCCCACCATTGCTGCGGAATAATATACTCTCCCGGAATTTCAACTTTTACAACCGGTTTGTATTCGGTATAATAGGGGATATCTTTTTTAAACGGCTTGCTGCGGTCATAATACAGCCTGTCTGCACCTGTAACTTCGCTCTTTTTATAACCGCCTTCATAACCCAGGAAAGGAAATTGTGTTACCTTTTCGCGGTCTGGTTGCCATTGCAATGTATAGTTTAGCGAAGGTTTAAATTGATTGAGGTTTTCGTTGCGCAGTGTTTTTATCTTTTTACTGTTCTGGTCTATGTACAGCAACGATTCCAGCATATATTCATACGTAACCTTTACCCGTGCCGAATACTCTTTTAGCATATGTGTTTCGGGCATAGAGCCGGGCACATTAAACAGCGAAGCATAACCGGTAGAGTAGCGGGGATAATCCATAAACTTATCAAAACCACCATCCGGCTTATCATCATGTACATTTACATAAGGCGTTGCCTCAATGCCTTTATTTTTAAGGGCAGCCAGTACTTCAGGCATCATTTCGTTTTTAAAGAAACTACCCAATTTTTCGCCCAGCTTTTGATGATGTGTTTCAATATAAGTTAGAGTATATTGGTAATCGGCACCATTGCTAACGTGGTTATCTATAAAAATGTCAGGCTGAACTTTATGGAATATTTCTGCAAAGCTGCGTGCATTACGGGTGTCGCACTTAACAAAATCACGGTTCAGGTCATAATTACGGGCGTTGCCACGAAAGCCATAGCTTTCAGGACCGTTTTGGTTAGCACGTGTGTGAGAATTGCGGTTAAGCGCACCGCCAATATTATAAACAGGTATATTTACAATTACCGTGTTCTTTGGTGCTGCAATTTTACCCGTTGCCAGATCGCGGTACAGCATCATTGTAGCATCTATGCCATCGGGTTCGCCGGGATGAATGCCATTATTAATGAGAAGTACTGCTTTCTCTTTGTTTATCTTATCAAAGTCAAATATCTTATCAGGATTATAAATAACAATATGTAATGGCTCACCACTATCGGTAAGCCCCATTTCCTGCATACTGATGCTTTCAAAATAGTTATCCAGTTGCTTGAAATAAGTAATAACCTCATTATAAGTGGCGGTTTGGTTACCGTTGCCTTTTTCGTATGGCGTTAAATACATATTTTTTTGTGCAAAAAGGTTTGCCGTAACAATAAGCAGCAAGAGCAGGGTTCTCATTACTTTATTATTTTACCCTGACAGAATCAGGTACCAGTATGGTATAATCACCGCCGTTGCGCAATACATCGCGCACTATGCTCGAACTAATGTAAGATGTTCTCGCAGCCGTAAGCAGGAATACCGTTTCTATTTTACTGAGTTCGCGGTTGGTGTGGGCAATAGCCTTTTCAAATTCGAAGTCGGCTGGGTTACGCAGCCCGCGCAATATAAATTTAGCACCGACTTTTTGGCACAGGTCTATTGTTAAGCCTTCATAGGTAATAACCTCAATTTTAGGCTCGTCTTTAAAGGCTTCCTCTATAAAACGCTTGCGTTCTTCTATGGGGAACATATATTTCTTTTCGGCATTTACCCCTATGGCCACAATTATCTTATCAAATAGCTTAACGCCTCTTTTTATAATATCATAGTGGCCTAATGTTATCGGGTCAAAAGACCCTGGGAATACTGCTGTTTTCATTTATCTTATTTCTAAGCAGGCTATACTTTCATATTCTGGTTTTTCTATAAAATCAGAAATTATTTCAGCCTTTTGGTTAATTATTTCTGCAATATAATTTGTTGAGGTATTACCCAGCCTGAGCCATATTATTTTAGGTGGATGTCCTTTTATACTGCATAAATCAAAAAAGTCAGAATCAAAAGTAACAATTGTATAGTCATTATCTTTTGCATACTGCCATATTGTAGTATCCGATGCATTTTCTAATGCAAGCTGCCTAACCTGTTGTGCCTGGTTAAAATTGTGTTGTATGCGCGAAATAACTCTGAAAGAAATATTCTGGTCAAATAAAAGTTTCACGAAGCTATACTTATTTTATGTTCTTTATCTGCCGCATAGGCAAAACATGCCTGTATCTGCTCTTTATTCAGTTCCGGATAATCTTCTATAATTTCTTCAACAGTCATGCCGCTTGCAAACCAGCTTAAAACATCATATACAGCTATTCGCGTACCCAAAATAACAGGCTTGCCAAACCTTATATTCGCATCTATTGTTATGTAGTCTTTATAATTTATCATAACTCATTCTTTTACTTATTCCTTAAAGCCAGTTGTATGGCATTATCAAATAATTCAGGCAGTGTAATACCCGCCTCGCGCGCCTGTTGCGGCAGTATGCTTTCTTCGGTTAAACCCGGCACTGTGTTTACTTCTAGTAAGTGTGGCTCGCCATTTACAATTATATATTCGCTTCGCGAAAAGCCATCCATTTTCAGTGTCTGGTATACTTTTTTTGCTATTGCAGCTACTTTTGCGCTCATATCATCATCTATTCTTGCAGGGGTTATTTCCTGCGACTGCCCCAGGTACTTTGCCTCATAATCGAAAAATTCATTTTCAGATACAATTTCTGTTATCGGCAGTACCTTAACTTCGCCCTTATAGTTAATAACACCTACCGAAACCTCTGTTCCGTCAAGAAAACTCTCAATTAATATCTCGCTGTCCTCTTTAAAAGCTTTCTCTATTGCAGGCATAAATTCTTCCTGCTCTTTAACTTTAGAAATACCAAAACTTGAACCTGACTTATTTGGTTTAACAAAGCAGGGTAATCCTACTTTACCTAATATATTCTCAACATCTATTACATCACCCTGATTTATGTAATGCGAAACCGCAGTTTTTATGCCATAAGGCTTTAAAACACTAAGCAGGTCGCGTTTGTTAAAGGTAAGCCCCGCCTGGTAAAACCCGCAGGATGTTTGCGGTATATCCAACAACTCCAGGTAGGCCTGTATAAGCCCGTCTTCACCCGGTGTACCGTGTATGGCGTTAAAAACCACATCAAAAGTTACCTTATGCCCGTCATGATCAACCGAAAAGTCGTGCCTGTTTACCGGGTACTCATTTTCATCATCATCAACCATTACCCATTTTTCTTTTAATATATGTACCCTGTATGGATGGTATTTAGACCTGTCTAGCGATTTATAAACAACATTACCGCTTTTAATTGATATTTGGTACTCGCTGGAGTACCCGCCCATAATGATGGCAACATTTTTCATTGGCCTGCGTTAGTGTTAGGTTTGTTAAACACAAAAATATCATTATTTATTCAAACTTATAAGTTTGGTATTATTTATATCTTTGCCAAAATTGTGGATACATGAGCCTAAAGAATTTCCTGAAGAGCAAAACTTTTGCCATACAGCTTGGCATAGCCGTAGGCATTATTATAATAGTAGTATTTGCAGCCCTTAAATGGCTGGACAGCACTACCAACCACGGACAGGAAATACCTGTGCCTAACCTTGCAAAGATGTCGGTTGATAAGGTAGGGGCAACACTTGAAGCAATAGACCTTGAATATGTAGTGCTTGACACTGTAGATTTTAATAAAGACTTTCCGCCTTACAGCGTAGTACAGCAGGATCCGCTGCCTAATGTTAACGTAAAGGAAAACAGGAAGGTGTATATAAAAGTGAATGCAGGAGGTTATAATGACATACGTGTACCTGACCTTGTACAGAAAACCTACAGGCAGGCTTTACCAACATTAAAAGCCGCCGGGCTGGATGAAGGTAAAATAACCTATAAGCCCTACCTGGCTAAAGATGTAGTGCTTGAAATGTCGCAGAACGGCAAAAAGCTGAAAGCAGGCGACATGGTAAAGAAAGCAAGTAAAATAGACCTTGTGCTTGGCGATGGTAAAACCGGCTATACCGAGGATGAAGAGGATACAGACAGTAATGCACAAGACACAGAAACCGTTGAAGACTAATACCATTATAGAACAGCAGGAAGAAGACGAGCTGTACGAACATTTCCGTTTTGAAGCAGGCAAGGGGCAGGCACCCCTGCGTGTAGATAAATTCCTGATGAACCTTGTAGAGAACGCTACCCGCAATAAAATACAGCTGGCTGCGGCAGCAGGCAACATTTATGTTAATGATGTTCCTGTAAAGTCTAACTATAAAGTTAAGGCTAATGATGTGGTGCGTGTGCTGCTATCGCACCCGCCTTATGAATACCTGCTTGAACCGGAGAATATTCCGTTGGATATTGAATATGAAGACGACCAGCTGCTTGTGGTAAATAAACCCGCAGGTATGGTTGTGCATCCCGGGCACGGCAACTATTCCGGCACGCTGGTTAATGCACTGGCCTACCATTTCGAGAACCTGCCCATGAACAGCAGCGAAAGGCCGGGGCTGGTGCATCGTATCGATAAAGATACCTCAGGGCTTTTGGTTATTGCAAAAACCGAGCAGGCTATGGCACACCTTACGCGCCAGTTTTCTGAAAAAACGAGCGAGAGGGAATATATAGCGCTTGTATGGGGCAATGTAGAGCAGGATAGCGGTACAATAGAAGGCCATATAGGCCGCCACCCTAAAGACAGGATGCAAAATACTGTTTACCCGGATGGCAGCGAAGGCAAACCTGCTGTTACGCATTATAAAGTTATAGAACGTTTTGGTTATGTTACCCTTGTTTCGTGCAAGCTCGAAACAGGGCGCACACACCAGATACGCGTGCACATGAAGTACATTGGGCATACCCTTTTTAACGATGCCCGTTATGGCGGCGATATTATACTTAAAGGCACCACCTTTACTAAATATAAACAGTTTATAGAGAACTGCTTTAAAGTACTGCCGCGCCAGGCACTGCACGCCAAAACACTTGGCTTTGAGCACCCCGTTACAAAAGAGTTTATACGCTTTGATACCGATATACCTGCTGATATGCAGGAGTGTATCGAAAAATGGCGTGTATATTCTAAATCGCGTGATTTTGAGGTGGATGAGTAGCTTTCCAGTTAATTTTTTTAACGTTTAGTGGCACAATTCATGCTTAAAATTAAGTGTGAAAAACAGGATATACATATATTTAGCCGGCACAATACTTTTAATTTTTCTGGTATTGCAATGTTCAGGCTGTTCCGGTATTCAGAAAGTAACCGACTCTATTACTAACCCAACAGCACGTGAAATATATAAAAGGGAGTTTAAAGAGAATGAACAGGCATACAGCAACTGGCAGGATACTTATCAGGCAGCACTTAACGACAGTATTTCGGTAAACCTCCCCTATGTCGAAAAGGGGAAATTCAATGCGGATATTGATGAGGTTTATACGTATGATATTACACTCGAAGAAGGCGAAGTGCTTATTGCCGAAGTTTTAAAAGACTCTTCAGCACAACGGATATTTATGGAAGTGTTAAACACTAACAGAACCAAATCCGAAAAAGCGGCTATCAACGATACAGGACTTGAATATATACCTGAATCTTCAGGCACTTATAAAGTTATCATCCAGCCCGAAATTGCAGCTAATACCCGTTTTACTATTAGTATTTACAAGCGCCCGCAATATGATTTCCCCGTAGCAGGAAAAGGCAACTCCGATGTAGGCAGTTTTTGGGGTATGGAGCGTGACGGTGGAAAGCGGCGGCATGAGGGTATTGATATTTTTGCCAAAAAGGGTACACCTGTTGTAGCGGTTACCGATGGTTTTATAACTTATACTGGCGAGCGGGGGCTTGGCGGCAAGCAGGTATGGCTACGGGATGGAATATTTGGTAAATCATTATATTATGCCCATTTAGACAGTATAGCCGTGGATGGCAGTGCAACTGTAAAAACAGGCGACACACTTGGTTTTGTGGGCAACACAGGTAATGCCAGGTTTACGCCTCCGCACCTTCATTTTGGTATTTACGCCGGACGGGGTGCAGTAAATCCGTTACCATTTGTGTTTAAGACCAATAAACCTGAAGCTTCGGGATTTACATTTAATTACACTGCGCTGCAATTAAAAACAAAGGCAACAGCCAATTTAAGACAGGGGCCTTCAACTTCATTTAATACCATCGGGCAGCTTACAGCTAATGATACTATTCAGTTATTGGGGCAGCATCACGACTGGCTTCATGTTATAACCGGAAATGGTAAAAAGGCATTCCTTCACAAGAGCCTTGCCCGTGAAATAAAATAAAAAGGGCTGCATAGGTTTCCATATCGAACGTAATACGTGAAGCTGAAAAAATCTTAATGTTTAAAGATTTCTCCACAAGGTCGAAATGGAAACTTAAACAGCCCTTAAATAATCAATAGCTTATAAATTACTGCTTAACAAATTGCAGTTCAATATTCAGTTTAACTTCTTCGCCTACCAGTACACCGCCTGTTTCCAGAGCCGAGTTCCAGGTTAAGCCAAAGTCTTTGCGGTTTATTTTCCCGGTTACAGAAAGCCCGGCTTTTACATTACCCCACGGGTCTCTTGCAACACCACCAAACTCCGCATCAAGCGTAACGCTTTTGGTTACACCACGCACAGTTAAATCCCCTGTTAGGGTGTAATAATCGCCTTGGTTTTTACTGAAACCTGTAGAGGTAAAGGTTATTTCAGGGTGGTTCTCTGCATCAAAAAAATCACCGCTTTTTAAGTGCCCGTCCCTGTCAGCATTACCTGTGTTTACCGAATCTGCCTTTGCGCTGAAAGTAAAAGACGCATTTTCAAAGCTTTCATCATTTGTTTCGGCAGCGGCTTCAAATGCTGTAAAATTGCCTGACAGGTTAGTAAACATCATGTGTTTTACCTTAAAACCTATTTCTGAATGTGAAGGGTCAACCGCCCATTTTGTTGTGCTCATAACTATTATTTTGAAGATTTGTTAATTTTATTAGATCATTAAAACTGCCTTAGCGCCATTGGCACTTCCATCAGTAAAATTTCTGCATTTTCTGATGCTGCCGTAATATCCAGCTTTTCGGTATCCCAAACCCCTAAACCGTCGCGGCGGTTGAGGCTGATGCCGTTTATGGTAAAATCGCCTTCCAGTACAAAAGCATATACGCCGTTGCCTTCTTTCTTAATAGTGTAATCCGTGCTTACGCCATTATCAAACTTACCCATATGGAACCATGCATCCTGGTGTATCCATACACCTTCATCATCAGCGTTAGGCGATAGTATCTGTTGCAGCTTGTTGTGCCTGTCGGCTTCATTCAGTGTTATCTGGTCATAACGCGGAGCAACATTACGCTTATTCGGAAATACCCACATCTGAAGGAACTTTGTCAGCTTGTCTTTATTACGGTTATACTCACTATGGGAAATTCCGGTACCGGCGCTCATAACCTGTATATCGCCTTTTTTAATTACAGCAGTGTTACCCATACTGTCCTGGTGCTCAAGGTCGCCTTCCAACGGAATAGATATAATTTCCATGTTATCGTGCGGGTGGGTGCCAAAACCCATACCGGCCTCTACACGGTCGTCATTTAATACCCTAAGCACGCCAAAATGCATCCTTTCGGGATTGTGGTAGTTGGCAAAACTAAAAGTATGATACGAATCGAGCCAGCCGTGGTTGGCATGCCCGCGTGTTGCCGCTTTATGCAAAACTGTATTTTCCATGATTAAAGATTTTGTGTTAGGTAAATGATTATAACCGATTGGTTGCAAAGGTTCAATTTCATCAATGCTGTTCTTCAGGGCGCTGCCTGCCGCTGCAGTGGCAACAAACATACCTGTACCCATAAGTCCTTTTTTTATAAAATCTTTCCCTGTTCATACCGTTGGTCTTTTAATATTATGGTACAAAGTTAGCATGCACAAAAAGCCTTCGCATTGAACTGGGACAAGAAAAGCAGCTGTCAGCAATTAGCAATCACAAAATATTGACCACGAATAGAGAAGAGGATTAATTACACCTCTTTATAGATTAAAGTTATATTGATTGCCTGATTACTTTTGCAATAACACCTAATAGCTGAGGACTGACAGTTGTGAGCTAATGGCTTTTTGCCAATTTGGCACGTACTTTACTTAAGAATTCGGCAGAAATGCCAAGATAGGAAGCAATGTAATGTTGTGCCACACGTTGCGGCAGGGTGGGGTAGTGCTCTAAAAATTCGATATACTTTTCGGTTGCCGATTTTGCTATGGTATTAAAAAGCCTGTTTTGGGTAACGGCAAGGTGGCGTTGCAGCAATATCCTGAACGCCCTTTCAAAACGCGGCGCTTTTTCAAAAAGGGTTTCTTTAGCTTCGGGGGTAAAAATAAGGAACTTGCAATCTTCAAGGGTTTCTATAAATACGCGGCTTGGCTCATTTTCATAAATACTGAACGAAATATCGCTTATCCATGAATCTTCAACGGCAAATTGCAGTATCACTTCAGATCCGTTTTCATCAATATAGTATTTTCGCACACAGCCTTTTACCACATAAGCCTCAAAATTGCATACCTCGCCTTCATGCAGCATTATAGTTTTTTTGGGCTCGGTGCGGACTTGCAGCAGCGAATTGAAAATAGCAAGTTCTGCATCGCTAAAAGTAACATAGCGGCTTATACTTTTATTGATACTGCTGTAGCTTTCCATATTGATGCGGTTTCCTACAAATATACTGAAAGGCAACAAAAAAGTGCCCGAAGGCACTCATTATACATTTACTGTTCTTTTCTTTTTGACTATCGCAGCTACTAAAAGCGATATTACTATACCAATCGGGAGTATTTCGATATAAGTGTACAAAGCAGCAAATAGTGGATAATCGTCATAAAACTGTTCATATCCTTTTATCTGCGAAACTTCGGTGGCAATTTTCTCAGCGGGTTCGCCAGCCGCAGCAAGCGACTGCCCGTGCATTTCGGCCATCTTAGCCCAGAAATTATCCAGTATGAAATAATACTCTATAAGCCAGGTTACCACATATACGGTAGAAGCAATAAGGCTTATGTAAAGCCCCATGAGGAATGCCTTTTTAAACGTGATTACCCCATTGTTGTATTTGTCGCGATAATTTTTAACCGCCACAAAAATGAGTGATAAACCAAGCAGCATAGAAGCGAAGCCGTAATACATGGCGCTCTGCATATCTATGGCTTCCGGGAAAAT
>CEQG01132478.1_pt1 | contig 19176 bp, 15 predicted proteins | sample 350301 | NCBI WGS metagenome assembly CEQG01 (sample SAMEA2621242, study PRJEB7988) | marine metagenome | isolation source: saline water (ENVO:00002010), including | reverse complement strand
AGTGCTTTGATACCACTTGATTAGTGGTTCGTCGGGATGACTGAATCATCGACCAAATCTTATCCTGTTGAAAATCATTGTTTTATCACTGCAATCCTGAAGGTATTCCCGTTTAGAACACGGAAAGCACAAAACAACTTTTGAACACAAATTTTATGTGTTGACGATAACTTAAAGATACAATAAATTCTGTACTGAAAAGTATACCATTTAATTCTTATTTTAAGCTGACAAAAATTAAAACATGGAATTTAGCAAGGAGGAAATCAAGAATGCCTATATCAAATTAAAGTCATATATATATTATGATAATACCGACTTACCACTTAGGTCACAACTGGTCGAATTTGAAACAAGTATCGGAAAAGATTTCCTGTTTAAAAATCCAAGCTCCCACTACAATATTGGACAGGACGTTTTCTCGTATAGGACAAGATTTACAATTGAAGAAAAATTCGAACGAATAGCCCATGAATTGAATTCATTCCATGAGAATCCTGAATTTTTCGATTCACTCCTTTCCAAGATAGAGATCAATTTTTATCCCAAAAAAATCAGGCCCGAAACCGAAGAAAAAAATTTTATAACAAATATCAAGATTAAGGACGAATATATTGTAGAGAGAGTTACCCCTTTCATTCATGCCCCGCTTGAATTACATATTGTTTCCGTCCTATGGATAATGAAATTTGGAGTCAGTTTAGATGCAAAATTAAAAGATGAATGCTTAGGCAATCGTTTACTACTGAATAAGGACAAGACGGAAATTGTCCAAGGATCCGGATTGTTCAAGCCATATTTTACCCAATACCAAAAATGGCGAGATGATGCTGTAGAAATTGCAGAAAACCTGATAAAAAAAGGGAAAAATGTGGCCTTTATCAATTTGGACATCAAAGATTATTTTAGCAGTGTCAGAATCGATCGAACAGAATTATTTGATGGACGTCGGTACAAACCCATGAACGAGCTTTATAATCTCAAAGAAATATTTCTAAAGATTCATGACAACTATACCGTATTACTATCTGGGAAATATCAAAGCCCATATAATTTTCATTCCCAAATGCTTGATCACAATGGCGAACTAAACAAATGTGTTCTTCCCATTGGATTAGTATCGTCATATGTTCTTGCAAACTCATATCTAGGTGAATTTGATGAAAAGACAACAAATTTCATAAAGCCGGCCTATTATGGTAGATATGTAGATGATATGTTATTTGTTATTTCTGATCCAAAACCTGGTTTTAAAATTAATGACCCCAATGAAGCTTTAAATTTTGATATCTCCTCATATAGGGATCTTAACCCTTCTAAAATTGAGGAATTTATCCTTGAGATTTTTTATCCGATAATAGATCTCAAAAAAATTAGTGTGTCAAAAGAAAGACATGAGAATGTTTTTACGCTCACCTTATTTGATTCACTAAATTGCCAAAGTGAGAAGTCCTTGGTTCATTATTTTGATTCAAAAGAATCACATCTTGTAATCGATAGATTAAAACAGGAACTTGATGAAAGAACCAGTGAATTTAGAGATTTTCCTGAAGAAGATGAAAGTGACTTGTCATTTAAGTCAAGTGCATATCATCTCTATTATGATGGCACGGAAGGAAAAATTCGAACGTTGAAGGACTACAAGGAAAACAGGTTTGGGTTGACTGTATTTCTTTCAAACAAAATATTTAGTGCGTTGCGACATGAAAACCATCTCTCCGATGAGGAATGCGATCAGATTGTAAATTTTTTTAAGGGTGAAACCTGCCTTACATTTTACAGGCTTTGGGAGCGAATTTTAACTTTGCTACTTGTCAATAAGAAACCGAAGCACTATGTTGAATTCTTCTTGCATTGTTTTGACGAAATCGAAAAAATAAAACTTGGAAACCAAGTATCCAAGGTTCAAGAAGTAGACATACAGGATACACTTGTAAAATACTTGGATATTTCGCATGAATTATCACTTTCACTAAACCTTGATTTTTTAACAAAAACAAAGGAGGTTGCCCGAAACTTTGAATTTAAACTCAATCATTTAGAAAGAAGCAATTGGTCCTTTCTGTTTGGTAGATTTGAACCCACACGTCCCGATTCCTTTTGGGTTAGAAGATTTCGTAATTCAAATATGATGCGTCATCATTATGTGATACATCCTCTATTGACTTATTCCGAAGCATCCAAAAAAGGTATGTTGAAGGATTTAACAAAGATTGGAATTGATTTCAAAGCCTATAAGCTTGATAAAGGTTTACTGAAAGAATCGCCCCGCAGGGTAAAGTTTTGGGAATGCTGTATGTCGATAGCATTCGAATCCATTAGCGCACAAGGCCGTAAAAAGGAAATAGAAATCGACAATAAGGTTGAAACTGACATCTTTGGAATTAGCCATGATAAAAAATCGAAAAGCGAACATTTTTTTTTAGATGATGCATTTATAAGGTACAAGATTATAAACGAGAGTCATATTCCTTCATATGAATTAGATGAAAAAGATTTCAAGAATAATTTTTATAAAAGGAACAATATTCGAAAAACGAATAGCCCGGTTGTAAACACACAGGAGATTATCGTCGGAAGTGATCGAAAGGGGTCAAAAAAATTCAAAATTGCCTTTGCAAATACCAAAGTAGAGGAAAGCAATATTATTGCGAGCATGCGTGGAACACCAAACATAAGTTCCTCACGATACGATAAATTGGCCAAAATTTTGAAGAAGGTAAGACTCGACGAGAGTGATATCCTATTGTTTCCAGAGTTTTTCATCCCCATTAACTTGCTTTCAAGTTTGGTCAAATATTCGGAGAAGAATCATGTTCTGACCATTACAGGGCTTGAACACGTCAAAATCAAGAACACTGTGTTCAATTTTATAGTAACGATTCTTCCTTTTGAGATAGACAATGTTAAGGATGCTGTTGTCATCTTTCGATTGAAAAATCATTATGCGCATCTCGAGGAATCTCTGATAAGGGGAAATCATCTAAAAGTTGCATCGCCAAAAGAATACAGGTATGACCTTTTTAATTGGGAGAATCTGTATTTTTGCCCCTACTACTGCTTTGAACTGGCAAACGTTTGGCATAGGATCTTGTTCAAAAGCAAACTGGATTTATTAATCGGTGTTGAGTGGAATAAAGACACCAATTACTTTTCAAATATAGTGGAGTCTTGTTCTCGTGATCTACATTGTTACATTGCACAAGTGAACACAAGCCAGTTCGGAGATTCCCGATTGACTCAACCAGTAGAATCAGCACGTCAAAATATATTAAGGTTAAAAGGGGGGTTAAATGATGCTATTCTTATTTCTGAAATTGATTTGGACAAAATAAGAGAATTTCAACGGAAGACTTATGATTTAACGCATGCGGAGAAAGAATTCAAACCTTTGCCCCCTGACTATAATGTAGATGATGTATTTAAAAGGATAGATAATGAATCTCTTTTATCCTAAGAGACTCATTCCGATGGAACACTTAAAAAGTTAAGTAGTAATCTACGCCACCACCCATAGACAGTTATGAACAATGTAAGAAGAAAAATTGATGCAAGAAGTGTTAGAACGCACACGTAAAATCAGAGACCATATCAACCATCCATGGAAGCGTGAACTCCTTTTCAGAGATAGAGTGAAATGGGACAAGGTATGCTCCTGTATGGATGTTTTGGGCGATACTCAACTTGCAATCGACAGCTATTACAATCTCCCTGAGTTTTCAGCAGAGGATGGCGGGTATCTCTATTTATATGGCTTACTCCAAGCTTTTTTTCTTCAACAGGATTCAGCAAATCATCTTTCAATGGCCTTATTCAACAAAGAAATAAATTGGAAGAAAGATTATCCAGATTTGTATTTAGTTAGAGAGCTAAGGAATGATGCCGTAGGGCATCCGACAAGCAGGAATAAAGATAAGTCGTTTCACTACATAGCAAGGTATAGCATAGGAAACAAATCATTTAAGCTCGCTTCCTATTTTCCAAAACAGCAGAAATCTAAACATCGAGATTTTGATTTGCTTGACCTAAACCAGAGGCATGAAAAAAGTATTTGTGACTTACTTGACAAAGTTGTGATGCTGCTAGAACAAGATCTATCAAACCATAAAAAGAAATTTAAGAACATGAAACTTACAGACCTTGTCCCAAATGATTTTTATTACAGTGTAGGCAAAGTGTATGAAGGAATATACAACAACTATCCCTTAGCGGAGATGAATTTCGGATTGATTAAAAGTGCTTATGAAAACATTAAAGCAGAGATAATCAAACGATATACTTCACTTGATGCACTTACAGGGGTTAAACTACAAGTAGTAAAACTGGATTATATCGTTTTTCGACTTGATAATTGGATTAAATCCAAAGAACTTTATCAAAATAAGGATGCTGAAGTCTTCATGGACGGATTTGACGATAGGTTTAAAGAACTTGAAGAAATGCTACAAGAAATTGATGTGGAATTTCAAAATTGATCAACCAATGCTGCTGTGTGCATTGCAATTCTCAACCTAGCATGCACAAAATATTCCTGATTTCACGAACTACGACCGCACATTCGACTAGCTCCATATCTAAATCAATCAGATATGTTCATTAAATTGAAGGAATGCAAATGCCAAAACTGAAAAAATGCTATTGGCCATTCCAAAACTATCTCCAAATTGATGTGCCGATTTAGGAATACCGTACCAAGACTTTAACATTAGCCAACACATGGAAAATATTAGGACACTATTAAAACCGCAAAGAGTATTCAGAAATAGAATTTGCTCGTATTTGTTAGGATTTTCATTCTATTTTGAATTAAAAAGGGATTTGGTGCTATCAAACATTTTAAGAACTTCATCATAATAATTCCCCAGAAGTGTAAATTCCCTTACGATTCTATTCCGATAAACCCTAATCAAACTTTCCGGCATGGAGTAAAAAGTACTTTTAAAAAGCTCAAACGAGTGCAGGTTCTTATTTTCGATTGTGACCGATTCCATAAGATATAATCCTTTAAGGAATTTAGAAGTAACATTGATAACCTCTGGATTGTTGTGTACACTATAAGAGAGATTTTCGAGGCATTTGCCGTAGTAATTCTCATTACCAGATAACAAAGCAAAGAATTCATTTTTTAATGTGTCAAGATTAATATCAACACCTATATAGTTGGTCTTTAACAAAAATCTATAAAATTCGGTATCGCACTTGGTTGCGTGGAAGTGTAGTAAGAACTTTTCAGGACTGATTATATTATTTTTCAATTTCGATTTCGCCTGAAAAAGGTATAATGTACTATCACTAGTTATTAAATGATTATTTTCCCGTAAGGCAAAGTGCATATTGTCCACCATTAACTTCATAGTTAAATCAGCTTCATCCATATTATCTTCTAACTGATATGCTATGTCCAATTTCTCTTCCACCAAATCCACAACACAATTTTCCTCTATCCAATTCAAAACACTTTCGAAAAAATTAATGCGATTATCTTTGTAATCTTCGGGAACCAAATATCTTTTAATACCCTTGGTATCAATATTAAGACTTGCAAAAGGCCCCCTGGAACTTTTTTCTTCCACAAGTAGTAATTTGACCCAATCTTTGATCAAATATGAAATCTTGAACTTTATTTTGAAATTAAAATCCAGATTCTGTTCAAGTTGATAAAAAAGTAAAAGCGATGTGAAATCAAGAGTAAACTCTGTTTCTTCCAATATAGTTGGGGTAATCAATAGTGGGATAGTAGTAAACTTTTTGTCTCGTTCGTGGGTCAAGGCAAGATAGGCTTCAACAGGATTATTAAAGACAGATCTACTTACTTCAGTAAATCCAATTCTATAATTGTAATAATCGTTTAGATGCTTCTCTCGAATTGCATTCTCTTGGCTTTGTTTTGGGCCGAATTGTTTAACAAGAAAATCTTCAAAATCTTCAATCTTTTCAGGAAATTGAAGTGCTGCAAATCCTAAATCGTTCATTGGGTTTTGGGCTTCCTTTTGTATATCATAATTGAGCTTTAATGCATCATTATAGATATTCAACACTTCAATCACATTTATATTTCCGGTCAACGGTTGTTCGATTGAAAATTTGTCTCCAACTTTTCTGCCTAACAGTTCCTTCTGAATACCAGTCACCTTGGTTATTTTCACTTCCTCAACTACTCCACTATTTATTGAATATTTGACCCACACCCCTTTTTCAACAAATTCAAATTGCCGAAAAAAATCTGCATTGAACAAATGAGCAATACCAAAAAATAATTTTCTGGCCTCAGTATTGGAAGGGTCTATGGCAAGGTTGTACATTATCTGTGCTCCCTTTTCTTTATACACCTTATTTCTCAGCAGTAACTTACTCACCTGTATTCCAACAGATACATTTTCAAAATTAGTGGGTATGGTTTCTGAAACCTCTTTTAATTCTTCAAGTAAATTGAGTTTTTCGAGACATAGTAGGTAAAAAAGTAGATATAATTCATTGTTTGGAAAGGACTGGAACAAAATAATATCAATCTCTTTCAAATTCTCCCAATCATTTTTCGCGAGATTAAGGTTATGTTCAATACCCAACAAATGCTCATCCGGCTCTTTACTGTTCAAACGATAAAAAGACAGGAGGTCGAGTAACTCTTTATATATTCCCCGACCACTTTCCTTGTTCTTGGTTAGTAATTTTTCGAGCAAAACAATATAAAATCTAAGAGAAGGAGATACCTTCGTTTTATCCAAGTAGGTTCCAATAAATTTAACTGCTTCTTCCGTTCGTCCAATATTCTGAAAATTCTCTGCGAGTAAATCCTTATAGTTTTGGTCTAATTCCTTTACCTTGGACAGTTTCGTTAATTTATCAAACAACTCATGCTCATTTATATCCTTAGTGTACCTTATTTCACATGTGATTTGGAATAAATTTTTTAAGTCCTCTGATTTGAAATTCTTTTTAAAGACACTATCCAGAATCTTTTTAAATTCTTGTTCACTAGTGAAGGACGAAATTGGATTCAAAAAAGCATTTAGAATATTAAACCCTACAGGCTCGTCAATAATGTTGACCGTATTCAAATATTCATCAAAAAACTGTGGAATCCCATCTCTTTTACCAGATAAAAAAAGTAATGAGGTCTTAAACAGGAATAGTTCACTAATCTTTTCACCTCCCTTATCCTCATATTCTTGAATGACCTGAATGGATTTTTGGAAATTTCCATTATGGTTAATGGCTTGACAGTAGGTCATTGTATAAAACCAATTTAACTTTGGAAGTTTTGAATAGATTGTTTCCAATTCATCAAGAAACCTACCTTCTTTCGTGCTGTAATATTGAAAGTAATTGTAAAAAAATTTTTGATGATATATTGATTCTTGAATTTCGGATTCTTCTAAGGGAGCAATAAAGTTCTCTAAAAATTTTATTGCATCATCGATTATATCTTCATCTTGAAAAACAAAGTTTTTACCAGCAACATATCGAATCGGAAAATCATTGAAAATTTTATTGATGAATAGATCCAGTGCCACTATCCACGCATGTTTATTTTGAAATGTGAGCTTTTTGTACTTCTCAACATCTACACTCACTTTGAGTCCTAAGCGTTCCCATTCCTCGGCAAACTCCCTTTTCGCAACCCCAAGTACCCAATAAGCTATATTCAGCTTGAAATCATAATTTTCAAAAATCACTTTTGGCACCTCTCTTATAGCAGATTTCAAATTCTGAGAGGTAATGATTTTAACATACCAGGCATTCAAATTATATTCATCAATCCTAAGAATTTCATCGACGAGTTCCAAGGATTTCTTTTCATCATCAAGATTAAGATATTCAACACAGGCCTTTTCCTTAAGCCTTTTGTCATCTTTAGCCAAAAGATAGGATTGAATAAATTCGTTAGCAGTAACTTGTATGGGATAATCAAAAAGTTCACTTTTACAAGTAGCCTTGAGGAACAATATTTTACTTTGAATCAAGTTGTCATTTATCCCGTTTTCCGTTATCCTTAATTCAATTTCTTCCAGTAATTTTAGTGCAGTTCTAGGTTTAAAATCATTTATAAGTTGTTCTATGCTCTTTAATTGTTGCTTGTATTCATGCAGTACCAAGGAAAGCCCGTCAATTAGGTTTGTAATTTTATCACCAATGTGTACATCTCCGCTTTCGGTAGTTATCTCCCCTTGATTTATATTCTTATTTGTCATATTTATCACCTATGTTCACATCACCGCCTCTAGTTTTTATCTGTCCAGTATTGATATTTTTATAGTTAGTTATGTGGTTTTGGTTCTTCGGTAATATTTCAATAATTTCTCTTAGATAGTTCAAATTGGTTGCATTATCCTCAATGGAATTCTCTATTATGGATTTTACAATTATCTGCTTTTCTTCCTTTTCAGGATTTTCCTGTAATTCCTTTAAGGCTTTTTTAGGGCTGTTATCTTTATAAAGCAAGGATTTAAGCCAATTAATGGCCCCTTCAGAAATTTTTTCTCCAGCTTTTTCAAAAGCACTTTCGAAGCCCTTATGAGCAAGAGTTGTAATTAAAGCTGTTAAAGCTGCGGTTGTTATCATTGGCATATTATTATCTATTTAAATTGCACATTATCTGCAATTTAAATAATAAATTATCAGCGTTTTCAGAAAGACTTAAAATTAAAATAGATTTGATCAAGCAAAATTGCTTGATCTTACACATGCTATATTATTTTTTCAGATCAGCTTAGTACACGAATGACCTCTCCCAACAATACATCCAAATCACTACTGAAATCTACTTGTGTGTGATTTGGCAGAGATTCCTTTTGCCTAATTTGTGAGTGCAAATGTGAATCAGCAATTTTTCGCATTGACTTTTCTAAATGCAACATAGAATCTTTGAAGCTTCTAGAACCATGTCCTCCAGCAACTTCGGAAAACTTTGTTTTATCAAATACTGGTGGAACGTGGTCAATTATTGCACGGGTTAAAAAAACCGTTGCATAAAAACAATTTGCATCATAGCATACGTTTAATTCATTGCAAAGCAAAATCAACTTTGTAGTATCAAATCTATTTTGCCCTAAAGTCTTAAGCTCATTAATTCTATTTGGATTAACAAAGCATTTTTCTTTGCTTAACCTTTTAAAAGCATCATACTGAAATCGACTACCAGTATCAATTTTGAAACTCGAAACTCCTCTACTTTCATCCAGCACATCCTTTTTATAAAACTCACCTAGATAACTTTCAAAACTTGTGAAACGCATGTAATTATCAAATACGTAATCGGATTTTATCTCATATCTTTCATACCAAACTCCATGATGTTCACCAGAACTTCCAGCCCCATCGTAGAAGCCATTTACGTACTGTAAAAAGTAGAATACCAGACCGACTGTTTTTTCATCAATATCCAGCTCTTTCGATAACTCAAAAATCTTGAATTCCTTGAAATCCGGATTTTCCAATAGACAATTTTTTATATGCAGAATTATTCTATCAGCAACATTAACTAGTTCCTTATCCGAATCAACTAAGAGCATCCCTAACATTGTAATGGATGAGGCTTTGTCAACAAGTAGTCTTTTATCTATATCATGGGGATTGAATTCCAACCCAGTCCTATCGATTGTGTTGGTCCTAATTCTTTGATAGGATACTTTTTCACCAGAATCCCACAATAGTTTCCATGCCTCGGTTAGCCAAATTCTCTGGTTCGTTGAAAGTGGGATATTAGGGAGGTTAGTAATATTCATAGTCTAAAAATAATTGTTATCCTCCACATGGAGATCAATGAAACCCTTCTTCATATTATTATTTATAGTTTTAAAAAAGCTATTTGGGTCAAACATCTGTGGGCAAAATCATAACCCCATCTGTTTCTTCCAAATAATTATGTAGTTAAAGGAAGATAAAACCTTCCCCTTTTATCTTTCTCAAAACATCCTTTCTCAAAAAGGAGATTTTTCCCTTCAATTTGAATAACTTGACATACAAGTTTCTTGTCTTTTACTAGAATAAGGAACATAAAAGAAAACGGTATTCAAAAATAAAGAATGGTCTGCACTGCAATTTATATGTTTGAACCTCCAATTTTCAATTCTCCAATAACGGTCAATTTTGGAGGTAAATTTATTTATGAAATAACTGAATCGCCTACAACTATTAGCATCAGAAGAAAACCAAATGATAAATATTTAGATGCTTTTTTTGACCCAACAAGAATCCTTTTGAATATTTCGGCAATAGTAGGAGCGAATGGAACGGGTAAAACTTCCTTAATGTATGAGATAGTAGAATCTCTTATAAACAATAGGAACAACAACATTGTCATTTTTGAGGATGGGGAAAAAGTTGTCCTTCACAATTTTATGCGCATTAATAAGAAGATTTCTATCAGCCCCAAATTTGAGCTCCAAAATTTGGATGTGGATATTAACACTATCTACTATAGTCCATTTTTAGACTTTAAGCCCAGATTAAAAGGAATTGATTTGAGTTTTGATACCACTTTACAAAATGATCTTCAGAATATTTTTGATTTAGCACCTCAAAGCGGATTTGTATATCCCATTGAAGTGCTTCGCCGGGCCAATTATAAAAGGATTAGAAATCTTAAGGTATCCGACCTTGCCGAACCCATAAAGGAAGCATTTGATTTTCCAGATGACGATTTACACCGAATTACGTTTACCAGATATCGAATAGATGCCGATTCCAAGGAGGTGAACTTTCACAATACTCCAATCGATTTCCAGCCTTTTCTAGAAAAGCTTTTCCAAAAAATCAGAAGTGAAGGAGATGAAACAAGACACTCAAAACGCACTACGGAAAGAGATCGGTTCATTCTCCAGAAGAATCTTTTGAAGAACTATATCCTTATGGATGTGTTCTGCATTTTGGTAAAACTAATGGAAATCGAAAACACTTATTTGCGGGAGGGTCATTTGGATGATAAAAAGATTAAGGAATTTGAAAAAAATCCAAAAGATTATTCTGGATACCAATTGTTCAAACTATGGCTGAATAACTATTACTATAGCAAAGGGAATAGAAAAAATCTTCCCGATGAAGAAACATTGAAACTATTTGATTATTTGTTCACTTTTATAGATGGCATAGAATATGACGAACATCTCAGGGGTTCCACACATTTTAATTGGGATACAAAATCAATATTTGTTTCAATTGAACAATTGGACGAGCTTTATGAATTGGAGCAGAATTTCATCAATGCCCTATCCCTGTATTATTTAGGAAAGGATGAGAATGATGGCACGTATTATGAAACGGTAAGCCAAATACCCAATTACCTCAATTTTGAACCGTCCAACAGGAACCTAAGCTCAGGGGAGACAGCTATGCTAAACCTGTTCAGTCGGATACATGAGTATTTTGACAATAAAATAATCCAGCTATCAGTCGACAAGAAATATAGTTATTATCTTCTATTGTTGGATGAAGCTGACCTTGGTTTTCATCCTATTTGGAAAAGGGGTTTTGTAAACACTTTAATCCGTGTAGTTCAGGGATTTTTTAAAAAAATTGGGGCAAAAGTGCAGATAATCATGTCGACACATGATCCACTGTCACTAAGTGATCTCCCGACCAATAATGTAATTTATATTAACAGTATAGAAGGAGCAGAGAACAAAGAAATTTTGGAACATGGTGATCCAAAAAGGCCAAAATATTCTTTTGGTGCCAATTTAACTGACCTATTGGCAGAGTCCTTCTTTTTGGAGGATTCATTAATGGGAGATTTTGCCAAGGAAAAGATACAGCGAACAATAGATTGGCTAAATAACAAAGACCGGAACTTAGAGGAAAAAGAGTATCACAATAAATTGATCAGCATGGTTGATGAACCAATATTAAGGTCCAAACTAGAAGACATGTATTACGAAGCATTTGCTAATGAACTAAACCGTGAAAACCAGAGGCAACATTTAAGGGATATGGCAAAGAGGTACGGACTGGATATCAATTTCGATGAACAATGATTTTTTTGGGTGAACAAAAGGAAGCATTGGAAAAATATAGAAGCGTGATGCTTTGCTGGATGAAGATAAAGCTTCGGGGTAAATTCCATGCTAACAACAATCCAGGAGGGCATAATTGCAATAGCCCAACTTGTAATGTTTGTTCTGCAAATATCAAAAGAAAAACAACCCTAGATCCAAGATTTGTAGACTGTTTTTCTGACAACACCCTTAATCTATTGATATCTGCAAAGCCAACTTATCTTGGACTCATCCAAGACCATATCCTAAGACCAGCTTTTTTGGGAAGAGGACTGACCGAAAATGAATTTAAACAGCAATCAAAGATGCTGTTTGTCACCTCAGGATATGAGGGATATTTTTATGAAAAAATGAATTATAGGTTGGCCGAATGGCTGGATATCCATACTTGCACTTATTGCAATCGACAATATATTTTTGTAGTAAGAAAATCAAATGGGTTAAAAGGTATTGTCCCTCAATTTGACCATTGGTTCTCCAAGAGTGATTATCCTATTCTTGCATTGTCTTTCTACAATTTGATTCCTTCTTGCGGTATATGTAATAGTTCAATAAAGTCAGATGCTCGTTTGACCCTAAACGATCACCTGCACCCATACGTGGATATTGATATATCGGATACTTTTAAATTCAGTTATCTCGCTATATCTCCTACAGAATATGAAATTATTTGTAGACGGTCTAGCATATACAATGTAAAGTCTAGAAACACTCTAGCGGCAATGGAAACAAAGCTTCTTTATAAAGGCCATTCCAACAAAGAACTTCAAGACCTTATAGACCTTCGCTATAAATATTCTGACAATTACCTAAATATATTGTTGAATAAGACCTTCGCCAACCTGAATATTACTAAATCGGATAGGTACCGTATGGTTTTTGGTATTGAGATTGATAAGGAAAATTACCATAAACGACCATTCAGTAAGTTCAAAAAAGATATTTTAGATGAATTAATGAGAAGTACCTCACAAAACTCCCCATGAAAGAAATACAAAAACTTTTGGACATTACTAATTCCTTAAAAAAAAGGTTCGAAGGAAAATTGGATTTCTCTTTGGATGGACGCTTGGTCGGGGACATCGGTGAAGCCCTTATAAGTGAAAAATTCGATATTGAACTATATGGCAAGAACACGCATGATTACGATGGTTATCATCGTTCAACTTTTAAAAAGGTTCAAATCAAAGCTAGCATGGCATATAATTTCAGCTATCCTTTCAATAAGGAACTTGAACACTTCATAGCTGTTCATATTTTTCCTGACGGTAACCTTGAAGTGCTATATAATGGTCCCGGAAAACCAATAAGTGATTTTCTTAAAGATAGAAAGCGTAAATCCTACAGGAACATATGGTATGGTATTTCGGCAAATCACCTCAGGGATTTAGATAAATTAGTGAATCCTTCCGAAAGGCTAAAGGAAATTGATTAGCTAGAATAAGAAATAAGAGAGCCCACGCGTTGTATATGCTGTTTGCATTTAGTGAGTATCATTGACCTCACCTTACGGGTGTACAAGCACCCTCGACCATTCTATTCAATCAATAATTAATTCAAGACCTGCTTTCTTTGCCTTATATTCTATTTTGGTAATCAAATCATTATAGCTCCAATTTCTTAATACAAATCCCTCTTCTTTGGCAATCTCAGTTTTTTCCTCCTGATTCAAAAGTATTAGGGTTCCTGCTCTATGTTTAACACAAAAATCAATCAACCTCCGGCTATAGACATGTAAACGGTTATGGACGTATTTACGTTCCGTTTGACCAAGTCTATCAACTGCCTTTAGTTTTCTTTTGATGCCCTTACCCGACTTGGAATAGGTTGCCCCAATCTTTGCCCGTCTGTGTGCCGATTGTATCGCCAGTCTTCTGTATAAAAATTCTTCCTTTGTGCCAATGGTAAGTCTTGCTTTACCGACCCTAACGACAATGGGATATTCTAGAGACAGGGAAGCCTCCGCAATAATCTCCGGTCTTAGTTCATGCCTTTCCTTTTCAATCTCAAATACTGCCAATAAGAATATCTTACCATCTTTTAGCTTGATATGTGATGTGCACAGCTTAGTCTTGCCCTCCACTACCCGCTCCAACAACGTCCGTTTATCCGTAAAATCCTTCCCCAAGTAGGTTTTAAATGGAATCTGAAACAAACGGAAGCAAAAGGCTTTTTTCTCTTCATTAAAGTGTAATCCACTCATACCTTCCAAGTCAAAAGGGAAGGCCATATCCCTCCTGAAATTTTTCAAGGAGCGTTCACCGTTCCAATACTCCAGTCTGTTCTTCTTGAAAGATGAAATCAAGGCCTGGTTCAAATTGGACAATATGTTTGTGGGGATTTCCCCTTTAAAACGGTCTGATACCACTCGATAGGTGGTATTGGTCCTGGAACGATTAAGGATTCCTTGCTCGTCCCTCTTTTCATCAGCCAATTTATATTTTATCCCCTCTGATAGATAAAAGAATTCCCTTATCATTTCCTGAACGTATAGATGGGTCACTATTAGGTTGGCTGCCCTAAAGCACCTGTTCTGCCATTGGTACAGTTTATCCAAGGCCTCCTTTTTCTCTTCTTTGGTAGGGAGATCTATCAATATTTGAATTTTTCGAGTGAGTTTTAGGGTTGAGTTTTCCATTTTAGGCTGATTGCAATTGATGCTTTGCTTCCATTAGCCTATAGGCTATCATGAATTCCTGATGCACCTCCTTTTGGGAGAGGTTAAGTTCATTGGCTATTTCGGAAAAGGAATATCTTAGTTCACAACGCATTTTAAGCACCTTTGTCTGCTCTTCGGTCATCTCGCCAGTAAACTTTATCTCATCCGTATTGTCATTTCTGGAATCGAGCTTATTTCCTCGATGAAGAATGGTTTTGATATCCTCAATGGCTTCCTTGATCTCTCTACAGGTTTCATTGATACCTTTTCCCATTGCTTTGGAAATAGCTTTATACTGAAAGCCGTATTTCAAACACAGATTGATCACATGCCTCTTACTGTCATCCAATAAGGGCAGGACGCGTTTGATACTTTCGAACTTCTTCTGTTCCCCTTCCTGTAGTTTAAAATTCTTATTGTCCTCAGCCGGGTCATACCCGACCATATAGTCTTGATAATTCTCAAAACTCTCCAACGAATGGACTTTCCTGAAAAACCTGTTCCTAGGGCGGGTGTAGTATGTAATGCACTCCCTTTTCATGACAAATCGAAGGAAAAAATAAATGTGCTTGGGTGATTCCAAACTGTCCCTATTCACCCACAACTTCAAGAATACATCCTGAACCAATGTCTCCACAACAAAACCATCATCGAGAAAGCTCTTTCCCAACCAGAAAATCTGTCTGTGATATTTGATATAGATTTCTGCAAAAGTCGAAGGGCAACCTTTCTTCAATAATTCAAGATGTTTGTTGTCGATATTTGAAATCACGAGCATAAAATTTTAATGATAACTTACCAAATGTAATCATTTATTTATTAATCGTAATTATTAACTTATTATAAGTATATTTTACAGTACTATAAATGAATTACTTGTCATTTTAGGGTTAACAAATACGCCCATGACAAAAAAAGATGATCATAAAGACCCTGCACTGGTTTCCATAGGTTCAATGTTCGAGACGGGAAAAATTCGAAAGATGTACACACTTGCAGAATTATATCCGACCAGAATAGCGAAATCCCTTGGTATAAATTATGGCAGATATATGGTCAAGCTGAACCATCCAGACAAGTTCACGATGGGAGAAATAGTGAGGCTTGCACACTTACTCGATATAGAACCTGATATGATAACCAAGGTCATATATGCTGAATTAAAATAGCTCATACAATTATTAGAAAAACATCTAAAAGCATAACTTTTCAAAAGCGAGCGGAACGCAGTGAAGTGCTGCAAGGGTCCCAAAACTTACCAAACTAATACTACTGAGCGAGGCAACTTTATCTTTTTATCGGGTACATACTTCATATCAATAAAGGGAATCCAAAGGTCTATTGGCTTCAAGTTTATATCGTTCCAACCTTCCTTCCGTAATTTCAAGCTTCAGATAACTCTTCCCAAAACTGCCCTTGACCACTTTGACCTTATCGAGGATATCCTTTAAATCTGTTTGAAGTGAGGCTGCCTTTTCCTCCAAATGTTCATACTTGATCCTGGGCACCACGACCTCACCCTCGTACTTTGGATATGGCTTTGGAGGATTCTTTTCGATCATATCCTCAAGAAAATCATCCTCTTCCCCATCATTGTCCAATTCCTGATTGAACAAAGCCTGCATCATTCCAATGGTGGGAAGTGTCTGGTTCTTTTCAATATCCCTGATAATGGCAATGACCGCATCCGTCCGTTTCCTATTCTTGATGATCTCTTGACCTATGCTCTTTTCAAACCTTTCAGATGGCAAGAACCCATGCCACTCAAAAAAATCCATGACCAAATCCAAGGTATGGGAATAACTCTTGCCCACCTTTCTTGAAAAGACCTTAAATCTGGACAAAGTCCTTTTCTTTATCCTTACAGCTCTAAAATCATCCATATTTCAAGTTTTAAGGGGTATAATTGTTACAATTCTTTTCAGTGATTACAGGGAACCCCAGTGTTATTGTAACAACATATTTTGTGGTTCCTAAAATCAAACATTTCCAGAAACCCTTATAAACAGGGCTTTTCCGAAGGAAAATGAATCAATAGCGTCGCTTTAGCGCGCTATCCTCTTGCTATTCCTTCGTCCCGTAAGCGGGACCGAATAAATACAGACTGATTGAAAATCAGCTTCCACATAAAAACACTTTGGTTTGTACGGACTTAAGGAAAGTCAAATCAAATATGCCGCACATTATATTGTTGCATTCTAACCTTATAAATATAGGATTTAATCGCAAGGAAGAAAAATAGAGATTGCAACCAATTGAAGCGTTTTGAAATTTAGATAAATGTTTTATACAAAATTAAGCATTAAAAAGACCAAAGAAGGATATGCCTCTAAAGCTTAATATAAGCAGAGCACTTTAATTGTCTCATTCATTAAAGGAAATACCAGTCAAATGAACATGAAATACGAATCTATGTTTTTAGGTAAGCTACTTGAAAATAATACAAGTTTTTTGGAAAACCTATTTCTAAAATAGAGGGTATCGACACTTATATTTTATCCAAGAAAATAAAAGTATCAAGGTTAGATTTATTGTACTCTCTAAGTGCACGATCATCAAACTCTGTTACATAAGTTTTCAAAGAATCTATTAATAGACTATAATTTTCCAATTTCATTTCAGCATTTGGAAAATTGATTTTTTGAAATTCTAAATCAATCTCATTTAATAATGGTTCGATATTTTCCAAGCTTTCAATAGATTTTAGTTTTTGCAAAAGAGGGTAAATCATTTATTCTAAAGGTTTTCTTAATTTTAAACTTTAAAATATTTCGCATAAAGAAATATTTAATAATTATTGAATTTACTAATTCAATTAGAATAAAATATAATTTATACCAAATTGACGTATTGTGAAAAAAATAACTGTCTCAACAAAGGAGAGAAGGTTTATTATTGTTTTTATGATAATAAATTGTATCGCCCTATTTGTTAATGTTTTTGAATTTAATTCATTTAAGGATTTTTATAAAGATAGATACTACTATTTTACTGACAATGGCAAGTTTGATGCCGTTGATATTAACAAAACTTATTTTGGGCCCACAAAAACTTCAAAAGACTTTTTTTATCCTTTTATAGATTTTACAGAGTCAACCTTTTCAACAACTGCTAATATAAAATGGAAATTTCGTGGTATTTTCCCAGACTTCGATTACACTGAGTTTATTGTATATACCATTATAATTTTTGGCGTTGTCTTTTTAAGAAAAGTATGGTAATTACAAGTTTCTTTTGCACTTGAATAACCTGACAAAACACTATTTAAACAAAAAATCCAAAGCCATTATCTACCTTTGAATTTTTCTGCCAATATCCTCATATCTTCACCTATTTTATTTTCCAACACCCTTGCATAAATTTGAGTGGTAGTTAGTTTTGTGTGCCCCAGCATTTTTGAAACCGTTTCAATAGGCACTCCGTTAGACAATGTTACAGTTGTGGCAAAAGTATGCCTAGCTGTGTGGAAAGTCACTTTCTTGTATATCTTACATGTCTTGCAGATTTCCTTTAAGTAATAATTGACTTTTTGATTACTATAAACAGGCAATAGGACTTTCGTTATTCTCCTTTCGGCTGAATCTTCGTATTTCTTGATGATTTCCTTTGCTTGTGGTAGTAGGGGGATTTTAAGTTTTTCGTCCGTCTTTATCCTTTTGGTGAACAACCAGTCATTGCCATCTATCCCTTTAAGAACATTTTCTGGAGTTAGTGCCTTGAGATCGATATAGGATAGACCAGTATAGCACGAGAATAGAAACACATCCTTACATTTCTCAACACCTTCCTTTTTGAAAATAGTATCTTCAATCAACCTTAATTCCCGTTTGGTCAAGTACTCCCGTTCCGTTTTCTCAAAACGAAGCTTATAGTTTTCAAAAGGGTCTTTCGCTATCCAATCCAACCTTACTGCCAACCTTGACATTTTCTTTAACCTCTCCATGTGTTTCATTGCCCCATTATTGGTACACTTGGTACGAGTGGATGGTCTATATTTCCTAAGATATTGTTCAAAGTCGGATATGAAACGATAGTTCAACTTTTTAAGCTTTATATCCTCCATCCCATATTCTTCTTTTAAAAACAGGCTTACACATCGTTCGGTGATGTGGTAATTCTTTCTGGTTCCCGGACGTAAAGAAGTGTGCATGGTTCCATTGTGGTAGGCAATCAATTGTTTCAATGTTTTTCCGCCCTCATCTTCCCCAAAAAATCTTGCTTTGATAGATAGTGGAGTGATTACTTTTTCTTCTGCCATCATCAATCTATGGACCTCATGTAGTCCTGTATAAATTTGGTCTAGGTACTTGTTCAGGGAAATCACATAACTGGAAAAACCCTTGCCCCTTTTACGGTTATTATCCCATAAATTGGCTTTTATCTCCCGATTTATGCTAAAATCGGTGCGCTCACCATCGATGGTGATCCTACAATAGACAATTAGGTTCTCGGATTGAACTTTGTGCTTTCTTGTAAAGAAGTTGATTGTTAAACGATTGTTTTTCTGCATGTTGTAACCTTTTA
>CEQG01135910.1_pt1 | contig 19347 bp, 18 predicted proteins | sample 350301 | NCBI WGS metagenome assembly CEQG01 (sample SAMEA2621242, study PRJEB7988) | marine metagenome | isolation source: saline water (ENVO:00002010), including | reverse complement strand
CGCCAACGTACCGGCCGGGCTTCTCGACAAAACCGGTTACAAAGACGGCAACCGGCTGAACGCCCTGCAGGTTGGTGTAAACACTGACGTTGTCCGGGTATACCTTGCGTACAGCGGATTTCACAACGGCATCCAGCTGGCTGTGGGTAACGCCCTCAACCTGAACGGGGCCTACGGATGGAATAAAGATGTTGCCCTGGGCATCAACAGGGAGCACGCGGTCCAGCTCCGTGGCGCCCCAGAGTCTCAAAGTGATCTGGTCGCCGGGCAGCACCCGGTAATTCGGGTTGAGGCCATCTGAACGCAAGCCTCGGAAACCGCCCTCAAACAGATCTGCGCCGAATGGAGTAAGCTCTGCTTTCTCTTCTTCCGTAAGGATCGGGCCATAGGTACCGCTCTGGCGGTTGGTATTGGATTGCGATTCATTGGCGGCAGCATCCGCTTCAGACCCCGAACTTGCCTGCGTGGCGGCTTGAAGCTGCGGTAACAGGCGCTCTCTCTGGCTGGCAGGAATGTCCCCCAGGCTTTGTGCCTGCAGAGGCAAGACCACGGAGATTGCCAGTAGCACCAACAGCCCTTTAACTAGGTTGTTCGTTAAAAACTGACTCATTGGGCGCCTCCTACAGTCAGCTGATTACCGCCTGGTTCAGTTGGAGAAAACGCCCTTGTGGCACCCCACCGACCCGAGCTGTACTTGCAGAGATTGACGGCGCTCGGCGCGGCGTTCCGGGTCAGGATACTGCTGGAAAAACATGGCTTTCCGGAGGCAGAGAAGTAGCTGCGATTTACTTCAACCCGGGTCTGTTCGCCCCAGGGTGTCCGGGAGAGAGAAACCACGTCGCCAATGGCTGCTTTCTCCAGCATGCTGGAGTGCTCTTCTGATAGGTAGGTAACACTGTTTCCCTTGTGCAACCAGTCTGATGCAAAGCTTTTGGTGAGCGACGGCTGCTGCCCTGCTCCGGTTGTTGCGCAGCCCGCCATCAAAAAAGACAGCGAAAACGACAGGAGCAATTTGCCGGATACCTTTCTGGGTGAAACTGACTTCATGTGCGCGAGGCCTGGACTTTGTGTATCAGAATGAGTGGCTCCACCGGGCTGAAACCGACCACTGGTCGAGCTCACCGGAGCGAACCTCAATTTTGTCTTCTGCCAGTTGTGCATACAGGCTGAGTTTGCCGATTCGCACTGGCATTTCGTAGTGGCCCGAGACCACGAGAACGCTCTGATCGCGGGCCGGGACCGTGTATTCTACATCAGGATCTGGCACGGTTACCCGCGATTCGGGGTTAGCCATCAGATCCAACAGAGTGACGGACGCCCCGAGTGTGCTTCCGCTGCCGAAAAAGTCGTAGTAACCCACGGTAAATGCCTGGCTGTCGGAGTCGATCGAGGCCGCCATATTCCGACCTTTATACCGGTAACCGGTTCGGTAGACCCGGTGTTCGTAACTGATATCAGGCATTGGGTCGCCAAACAGGTTATCGGCCAATGTGTCTGTGGCTTCAATAAACCAGCGCTGTTTACGGCCCCAAAGGCTTGTGGTCGCATCCGCGCCGAAAAGCCATGATTTGCGGGCAGGAAAGCCGCCGGCCTCATCTTCGCCCATCATCTGGGTATAGATGCCCGCTGTCTCTTCGCCTATACCAAATCCATAACGAATATCCACGGCGCCCAGCTGGTTGCTGGGATCTTCCGAACTATCACGGGGATTGTCGTTGCCTGTAAAGGCATCCCAGAAGGTACCAAGGCTTGAAGACCGGCCTTCTCCACCAAGCAGAAACGTTCTGGTAAGGCCAATATCCAGGCCGGGTACCGGGCGAAATGTACCCCGAATTCCAACCCAGAGCGGCTCCGACACTTCCCGCTCTTCCTCAAGCTGGCTGGCCGCAAAAGTAAGCTGCCACGGGCCAATCCAGGACAGTAGCGGTGTTTCGAAAGGCTTTTCATCAACCCGGTTGAGCCAGATGCCGGGTGCCGGACGGGCGTTGTTCGACAGGATCAGGCTGGATTGCCAACCTGGGCCCCACCAGCGATCAACGGCACCCGCTCCGAATTGCCAGTTGAAGGCATTCATGGCGACGTACGAGCCGTCCAGCCGGAACGAATCGTCATCCGCCGGGTCGACAGCAACCGAGGGGCTAAGACCTACTGCCCACCAATCTCCCTGGTATTCCACTTCAAGGCCAAGTTCACCATGCTCCAGTGGCTCCCCTGAAAAGCTCCGCAGAAAGGGTCTCTCAGAGGCACCTTCGAGTGAGAGATGGCGACTTGCTTCCTGACTCGGTTCCTGACCTATGGAGGCCTTTTGTATTGGCCAGGTGGTAACGGTTCGGTTCAGCTGTCCTGAATCCGCTTGCGCCTGAATGGTGTGGCGTTCTCTGAGATCGCCAGGTCCAATCCAGGGAGCGGCAGAAACGGTAAAGGGAATCAGGCACGCTACCGCCCCACCGACCAGGGCCCAGTGTTTTGAGGTCATAGAGTTTGATTGTCTTTTTTTGGGACACAGGAGGGGCGAGAACAGCAGAAATAACGCTCCCCAACTGGATCCCTGTCAGGTTGTGAATGGTCTGTGTCAGAAGTGTGACGATTCTACGGCATCGGCAATGACAAGCAAGTGACAAAAAGTCTGGCACATGAGGTTTCAGGTGTTGCAGGGTAAAGAATTGTTAAAGCTTTCAGCATGCAAGTATTTCGACCAATACTCAGACGAGAGCAGGACCGAGAGACCACTCGGTTACACGTCTTTCCCTGGCACGCGATCGCCCGCGCCTCTGCCGGAAACGGTCATCAGAATGTACTTGAAGTATGCGGTGAGAGTGAGATTTTCAAGCATCTTCTGGTCGGTTTCTGCCAGGAGGCGAGGGGTGGACATATCGATATCGCTAACCTGAGCCAGCCCTGTTATACCAGGGCGGGCACCCAGTACGCCTCGCTGATCTCTTTCGGCGATCAATTCCTCCTGATTGAATAAACATGGCCGGGGACCGACAAGACTCATTTCGCCTTTGAGCACGTTCCACAGTTGGGGAAGTTCGTCCAGTTTGGTGCGACGCAAAAACCGGCCGAAAGGCGTGACTGCTGAGGCACTTGCCAGATGACTAGCCACGGAAGCAGTGTTTTTTTTCATGGTGCGAAGTTTGACCAAGGTAAACGGCTTTTTGTTCCGCCCTACCCGTTGCTGTCTGAACAGAGGCGACCCTGTATCGAAAAGACCCACCACCACCAGCAGCAGCAGCACCGGAAACCCGAACACCAGCCCCACCACGGAAAAGAAAAAATCAAACAATCGAATCAAAATACATTCTCCGAATGAAAACAGCGGCGCAGTCCATGTTCAACTGAAAGGGGGGGCTCCCAGCCCAGCAGGTAACGTGCTTTCGAAATATCTACCTGCAAAGAACCCAGGACGCGCTGGGCAACTGCCTTTTTACCCAGTATACCTGCAGCGAACATCAACATCCCTCTCGGTACCGGAATCAATCGGGCAGGTTGACCCATAGCCTTACCGATTCCACGTAACAGCTCCGAAGTAGAAAGGTCCTCGCCATCTCCAGCCAGGAACACCTGATTTACGGCTTCAGCATGATCAATGCAGGTAATAATCAAATCCACCAGATTATCCAGGGCCACCAAAGAGCGTTTGTTGTGAATGGCGCCAAGAGGGAGAGGAAAGCCTTTCTTAAGCAGCTTGATCATGGTGGCGAAGTTACCCTTGACACCAGGGCCATATACCAGCGGCGGGCGGATGATTACCACCTCCATGCCAGTTTCCTCAGCTAGAGCCTGCAACGCCTTTTCGGCCTCCATCTTGGAGATGCCGTAGGCGTCCTCGGGAGCCGGTGTGGATTCAGCATTGAAAGGCCGCCCCTCCGCGGTTTGTTCGCCATTCACCTTGATCGAGCTGACAAATATAAAGCGGCGAACACCCGCTTCGGCAGCTTGGCGGGCAAGATTGAGCGTGCCATCGACATTGACCTTACGGTATTCGGCTAGCGGATCTTCGGTCTCATCCTTCATAACATGAGCGCGGGCCGCCGCATGAATCAGCACATCCTGTCCGCCCAGCACTGCGGTCCAATCCGTAATTGCATTCAGCTCACCCACAACACATTCCTTTCCACGAACTGCGGAACCGGATCGGCGGACGGCACACGCCAACGAAACGTGATCCAACTGGTCAAGTTGGTGCGCCAGGCGGCTTCCAATAAACCCAGAGGCGCCAGTTAGTAAAACTCTCACCAATTGAAACACCCGTCGTTAATCATGCGCCGAGACCTCGTCATAAATTTTCAAGTGCTGACCGACAACCTGCTCAATCGAGAAGGCGTATTCCGCCAGCTCCCGACCGGCCGCCCCCATTTTCTTCCGAAGCTCGGGATTTTCAATCAGCTCTTGAACTGCGTTCGCCAAGGCAACTGGATCTTTGACAGGGATCAGAAGCCCGGTTTCTTCAGGCCTGATTGCGTCCCGACAGCCGGGATGATCGGTTGTTACCACCGCTCGGCCGCAAGCAGCTGCTTCAACCAAGCTTTTTGGCAAGCCCTCGCCATAGTAAGAGGGCAAACAAACGATATTGGCGGCCGCATATTGGTGAGCGATGTCTGTGCGGTACCCCATCAGCGTAACAACCCCCTCCTCTTGCCAGCGCCCAAGCTCTGCCTCCGTGACACTGGCCGGGTTCCCCGGATCAGAAGTGCCTATCAACCGCATATCTGCGTCCACGCCCCGTTCACGCAATATGTTGGCTGCGCCCACAAATTCAACTACACCTTTGTTTCTCAGCAAGCGCGCAGCCATGACGACGACCGGCTTACCGCTGGGTTCCGGTACCCAAGGGTAGTCAGACATGGCAACACCGGAACCACGAATCATTCGCGTATCACTCAAACGCAAAGCTCCCGTTGAAAGCAAGGTTTCACGATCAACCGGATTCTGAAAAATAACGGCTAGCCGCTTTTGCTTGAATGCCTTGATGTAAAGACGAGTGATCAGCCACCTACGCAGTTTGGCAACCATTGAATCCGCAACGAAGACGGTGCCAAGACCTGACACCGCTGAAACCACACTCCCGACACCCGTCAGACGTGCCGCCAGACCACCATAAAGCACTGGTTTGATGGTAACCAAGTGCACGAGATCTGGCTTCAAGCTACGGAACAATCTGAACAGTTGCACAACAGTGCGCAGCTCTACCAAAGGGTTTTGGCCACTCCGAGCAAAAGGAATCGCATGGTGTTGAAGACCAACAGCCTGAATCTTCGCGATGGCCTCCCCGGGAGCTGAGGCCACGTGAACGTCATACCCCGCAGCCTTTGCAGCCTCAGCTACTGGCAGACGATGCGAAACGAAAAATTCAGGAGTATTAACCACAAAAAGTAAGATTTTGGATTTGCCCCTCAAACTGCACTCACCAATCCCAGATTTCCTGTCACGCACCTCGGGCGGCCTCAGAGATCACTCTCAGCAACTGTGGCGCTTGAGCCTCTAGCGAAAATCGACTCTTTACAAGCGCATAGCCCGCCTCACCCATCAGCTCGCGCACAGATGAATCTGCCTGAAGAAGGTACCTCAGAGCCCGATCCCAATCTTCATTAGACCGTACCAGACACCCGTTCTCTGGAGGGTTCACGATCTCAACATTCACGCCAACCGGCGAAGCAACGACAGGCACACCACACGCCATATACTGAATCAGCTTATAGCCACACTTGCCACGCTCCCAGGGTGAGTCAATCAACGGCATTATTCCCACATCAAACTGCGACACCGACTCAACTTCAGAGGCCTCGGACCACGGCCATACCTCGACGGGGGTATCTTCAAACTCCTCAGGATTTGCACCAACAGCGACAAAACGCACGGGCACGTCCTTTTTAATAGCTTCGAAAACGGGCAATAAGGGCTTGAGGTAACGACTGGTTTCCGGAGTTCCAATCCACCCAACAATAGATGCACCTGCCTCTCTTTGAATTTTCAGACGGTAGCGCTCCAAATCAACCACGGTTGGAATAATTTCAACCTTTCTGGCGCCCGCGTCACGCGCACGCTCTGCAAGGTACTCATTACCAGCGATGACGGTCACGGAATGGCACATTACTGAATCGATTTTTCGACCCAAGAGCTTCCTTACCCAGCGATTATTGTGCCGATCATACCTGTGAAATAGCGCATCATCGTAATCAACAATGTATGGGACGCGAATCAAACGGAGGAAACGCTCGGCAAGCGCAGGCAAAAAAGGAAACAGCTCCTTTTCAATCATAACGACGTCAAATCGCCAGGCTCCCAACAAGGCCACAACTCTTGAGCAATAACCCTTGATCACTTCCCGCCAGCGTGGCCCTCCCTTATAAAGCGCTTGCAAATAGGAATCGGATAGTAATGGTTTGACGCTTACCTCGACCCCCCGTGAACGCAAGAAAGGTAAATACTGTAGTGACCGCACCCGGGAGCTGGCGCCAAGCCGTCCGTACCGGGTAAATAGAAGAACTTTCATGGGTTATCTCGCCCTTCACCGCGCAAAATGTGGCCCATGGCCCGCCAAAGCATGCGGTAGGCAGCCCAGGTATATTTGACGCCCGCCAAATCGCCCCGCAAAAGACACCAGACTGAACGGGTAAAGGGCTCTATAGCGCTGGTAACAAACACTAACAGCCAGGCTTGCCACCGGGGAAAGTGCTTCAAACCGTACAGTAAACGGCTGCGCAACGAATAAAAAAGCCGGTGCACCTTAACCTGTCGGGAGGTACCACCACCGGCATGGAAGGCCCGGGCTCCAGTTAAGAACCAGGTGGCCCAACCTGCCAATCTGCTTCTCCTCGCCACATCAACTTCCTCAAAATAGACAAAGAAACGTTCATCAAACCCACCACAGGCTTCAAACACTTCTCGCCGGCAGAAAAAGAACGCTCCCATAACTTGGTCGACTTCACGAGCCTGGAGATGATCCCAGTCCCTCATTCCCATCCCGGTACCCTTCATTCCGGGCACCTTGTCCAACCCTAGAGCGGACGAAACCAGTCGCCCCAGGGTCGGATAGCGCGCGCAAGTTCGACTTACTCGCCCCTGCTCGTCCACCAGCTGGATTCCGCAAATTCCGACCTTCCTGTTTTCCGGACGCTCCATAAAATCCAACGGCACGGATAGGGAGTTGGCTTCAAGACGCGTGTCCGGATTTAGGAACAGTATGTATCGCGATTGGCCCGCTTTCGCGCCAATATTACAGGCGGCACCAAAGCCCAGGTTTTGACCAGTTCGGATTACTTCCACGTTCGACAGGTTCTCAACCACATCGGCAGAGCCATCCGACGACCCATTATCCACGACAATGATCTTTAAAGCTGCGTTCGTGTTTTGGCTGTCGATAGAATGCAGGCATTCCTTGAGCTGGAGCCCTGCATTCCAGTTAACGATTACTATATCAATCATTCCTGGGCCGTTGGGTGAGATGCGCATTAATTAGAGCGACTGGTAAAAATATTACCCAGACGTAGTCGAATTTAGATAAATAAGGGTTGGTTGCATTCATTATTAAAAATGCGCAAAGTGCGGTAACTAAAGGAACGAATAACTTGGCAAACCCGGGATCTTTTCGTGATAGCTGCATGCCTTTAAAAATAACCCAAAAAATCGCGCCCGCATAAATTAAGACACCAAGGAGCCCAACCTGCATTAGCAAAGCAAGATAAGACAATTCGAAAGCCCAGGGCATTTCATGAGAGCGGACAACATCGACAGTACTGCCGAGACCGTGACCTATCAGCGGGGAATTATTGAAGGCTTCCCAAAGAGCTGCAGCCTGCAGATAACGGGCACTACTGGACTCTTCCTGTCCTTGGAATGCTGAAACAAAGTTATCGACCATCACTAGTGGATCGATCCCAATAACACCAATTATGCTTGCTATTATCACAAACGCAAGAACAGAAGATTTAAAAATCAGCAAAATGAGTGACAAAGACTTTACATAACATGCAGAGTATTGGAGGACCGGAATTATGATAAGAGGGGTTAGCAGCATTACCAACCAGAAGGCCCTCCGCCCGGAACCTAAAAGAACAATGACAATAGCGACCAAAAGAAGATAAATTCCAAGTTTTGAAAAACCATAAAGTTCTTCACGCCGAACTAAAATATATGAAATAACAAACGGAAAGCCATACATGACCGTGGTAAGTCCATACGTCCTAAACTCAATGAAGCCGCTATGGTTACCGAAAGCGGCGCCCTGAAATTCGAGGACGCCATGTACGGCATCAATATAACCCGTCAATCCCGCCAGCATTACTGAGAGAGCCATCACCGTAGCCAAGGCAATACCAACCAGCAATGCCGATTCAATCGATTTAATTACTCCCAGTTTATGAACCAAACCAATAAAAAGAAAATACAGCGCGGGCCATACAACGAAAACCGATGCTACATTCAAAGCCCCAGGTGCGGAATTAATCCCGCCCCAAAAAACACCAAACAGGCCAACAGATATTGTAAGTAGCGAGAGCAGAGTAATGTCGCGATGAACTCGCCATACACGAAGTGAAAGCAAACCGCCCACACCAGTAATCAATACGAGAAAAACGCCGCGCGGAACCTGAAGGGTAGTTGGCACCACAAGCATCAGTATAAAGAAGCTTTGGAGCAGAAAGAGCCATACCCTTACAGCGAACCTATGACCTTTTCCAGTTAACGGCCTGACAGTACCTTCTCGCGCGGACAATAACGCACCGCCATTATCATCAATTTTCTTCATGTCATCATTGACCAGATCCAGGCCTCTGGCAAAACAGCCAACTATCGCTGCCTTCCAGGAACGAGCTGCTTCGCGATTCGGACAGTGCTTGGGAACCGTGCAGACAAATACATTCTGACGGGAATGAGCGACGAAGAGCGACAACAGTAAAATACAGCTTTAGCCAAAGAAAACCGCCCTGCCAATATCAACCCCTTAGACCTTGGAATAAAAGCCCATTTATTGCCAAAATACGTTGAATACTTATCAGCAATCGCAAAATAACCAGCGGTCTCGCGTTCGGAAACTCGAACACGCCCATTTGTTCGATTTACCGCATAATCAAATCGTTTTATTTTGTAACCGTCTTTAATCTTTAGTGCCCGAACAAAGAGATCCCAGTCTTCAAGTGATGAAAGCTTTTCATCGAAGCCTCCTATTTTTTGGAAAAAGCTCTTCTCCATCAACACACCGATATCAATACTGTTCCTGAACTTAATATCCTCTAAACTTAAAACTCCAAATTTCTGGCCGGAAATTAATTGAATTTCTGAAAAGTCATCCACTTCCGCAAACCGGCCAGACGAAATAAATGAATACCTATCACCCGAGCACTGATAAAATTGAACTAGCGACAGAAGACGGCCAGGCAATAAACAATCATCATCATCCAGAAAGGTGACAAGCGCGCCTGAAGCATGGCTAACCCCAAAATTCCTAGCCTGTGAAGGGCCATGAACGCCGGAATTGCGGACAATCTTAATTCTAGAGTCGAATGCCAAGTCAGTAGATAAAACATCCAAAAAATTTTCTTTGTTATCATCAACGACAATGACTTCAAGACTTTTTAAATCTTGATGTATGACCGAAAGAACGGCCCTTACTACACTACGCCGGCCGTTACAAGTTGGAATAACAACGCTTACTTTAGGATAGAGGCTCACCTTAAAACACCGGAAACGACTTAGTTAGCTCATCTTTATCGAAAATAAATTTCTTCACCGACGCATACTTCTCCACTTCAAAAATTATGTTATTAAGCGCCTCCTGGCTTAAACACAGGAAGCAGTCCTCGTCAGGATTATCCGTTGTTGAATAGTAATCACGAAATTTAAATTTTCCACCTGTTATTTTATCCGAAAATGATACCCATTTGTTGGGCACGCCGTATGAGTCGGCCAAAATCAACCCATGTAAAGATGATGAAATCACATACTCACACTTTAGCAGGTCATCAATAAACGATTCGGGACCCTGCCGCACATCTATGACTACAGCGTCCCCTATCGAATTAAAAAAATCGAGGTCGGAATCAACGTAATGCGGAATTATACCTACCTTATATTTTTTCCTGATTCTAGGATTATAAAAGTCCGGCATTAATAGCCCAGGATCACCTAACGGAAGTTTATCGGAGCTAATGACACCGTTTTCGAACAGAATGTTCTTGGTCAATTGTCCGCGCACAGCCCTCACTGAATTACAGCTTGTCTTTCTCCTGAATTCAACGTCATCCGAAATGATACCAGTTCCCCAAATCACGCTTCTTTTATTCGCCATATGAAACATGCTTCCGAGACCAACTACGTGGCGGATAGACCTCGACCTAACCTGACGTACCTTCATACCGGATAATTTATTTGCCAGATATGGATTTATTAAATCTCCAACATTAGGAATGCTATCAAAATAAAAAACTGGATACCGACCAAGAAAGTGAACAATGAAAATGTCAGCAAGAGCGAACATAATTATCTTTATAAAACGAAACATCTTCATTGCCATATCAAAAATCACCGAAATTAAAAGTTAGCACGGAAAACGTGCCAATTACAGGGCGACCAAACTGTACGCTAATAATACTCTAGCGGAAGGACCTCACTGTAGCTTTCGTAAAATAAAAAAGACAAAACGCAAAAACGATGAACTTTGTTTTAAATGTTTCGCCTCGCATCATATAAGCCAAAAGCCGGAAAATACTAGCCTTAGACTTTAAAATAACCGAACTCTTAATTTGTTTGGCCAGAAGTCTATTCAACTCAAATTGCTCATTATCTGAATATATACGCTTTAGTGTTTTTATGCTTTTTACCCGTTTAAACGATGTCCCTAGTCTTCGATCATTGTCACCGAGCATTATTTCAGTTGTAGAGCCGGGAACCGCAACTCGATAGGCCATCATCGCATCCGGTAATATTACTAACCCGTTCTTCGACGCTGCCAACAGCTGTATACCCGAATGAAACATAACTGGTGGCATATTTTTTAACATTAATTCTTTAGCCTCATCCGTTATCATTATTGAGCCAAAAGGTAACATATTTCCATCATTTTTAATCAGAGCTTTCGAATCAAAAAAGCTAATGCTCTTCACCTTAAATCCTGACAAGCAATGCCGATCATTATCCTCGACATCAATCTCCCTTGCAGGATGCCCACTTATGGCGACACCATACGATTCCATGACATTTACTTGTTTTTGAAGCTTTTCCCTATCAGTCCAGTAATCATCGCCGTGACACAGGGCGATGTACTTGCCCCTTGCCTTTTTGAAATTGAAAGAATTGACCATTTCTCCTCTGGAAAACTGGTTTTCTTCCTGAAGAATAACATTTATCAATTTTGGATAGCGTGATTGATATTTCCTGATTATCGCCGGAGTGTTATCAGTTGACGCATCATCATGTATTAAAATTTCAACTGGAAAATCAGTCTCCTGCTTCAAGAAACCTTCTATGCACTTTTCAATATAGCGTTCCTGATTGTAGGTTGTACAGGATATAGTCACCACAGGAACAGAATCAGCTGGCCAGACCTGATCTTTGATACTGCGCATATCGTTTGAGGCTCCAACTTGCTTATTCATTTCTTAGCTTTTGCCATTTTGGATCATTTTTTGCCTTCAATTCTTTCAAAAAATTATACTAATAAAAAGTTTTTTTGCGAATTTGGCTCAGATACGTTGTCTTGCAGAGCAAACAGAACCTGATTCTTTTGAGATCTTTGTTATAAGTCAAACTGGTTAAATTTTCTTAGCGGAAAATATTTGAGGATATAGTCGACTGTAATCCTCAGTTTTTCTCTATTGAGCAGCGCGTTTAACACCAACCAAACTAACGTCATGACCAAGACGCCAAACAGTATAATGACAGAGGGGTGCCCATCTATCATTTTAATGGCGATAAAACCGATCGTTGATGAAATGAAACTAATAATCAAAGTTGGCAGGAAATCGGATACTTGTTCCTTAATGCCATAACCAAGAAGCCTCTTCGAAAAGTAACTATTCGGTATATAATTTATAATAGAGGTTATAACCTGCCCCAATAAAATTGCGTAGATTCCGTAACGATAGGATATTAGTAGAACAACTCCACCAAGCGACTTTTTTAAGATTTCTAGATACAGGAAGAGATCAGAGCGACCCTTTACCTTCAGTATATTCAAGTTAATAGAGTGTAAAGGTATCATGAGCGTAGCAATGCAGAGTAGTTGAAAATAAGGTACAGCGGACTGCCATTTTTCAGTAAGGAGCAGCTGGAAAATAGGTTCTGCAAGAGCGACAATAAACAAAATGGTTGGGTAAAGTATCATCGTCATCAGAACCACAATTTTTTTGTATCCGGCCTTAAGACGAGTATTATCAGTTTGTATTGATGCGAGTGCGGGGTAAGTCACTCGCTGGATCGATGTAACTAATTGTTGAACTATAAGTTCTTTGATTTTATTGGCAAAGAAATATAGCCCTGCAACTGGAGCAGAAAAGACCTTTGCTATTACGACAACATAGAGGTTCTGGAATAGGGTGTCGAGAATGCCAGCCAGGAATAGCTTGTATCCAAATCCATACATAGCTTTGAGAGATGGCCAGCTTAGGTCCCGGGTTGGACGCCAGCCTTCGAGTTTCCAGAGCAGCGCAGTATGCAAGATGGCGTTAAGGACTATCTGGCTCACCAAGGCCCAGACTCCCGCGCCAATGTGCGCCAAATATACGGCTATTGCCCCAGAAATAACGCTCGACGGAAAGCTCGCCTTGAGCTGAGCCCTGAAATTTAATTTCCTAGTCAGGCTGGCGACCTGAACCGCCTGAAACGACATTATAATTATCGCTAGAGAAGCGACCCTGATAAGCTCTACCAATCTCGGCTCTTCATAAAAGGCTGCAATAGAAGGAGACGTCGCAAACAAAACCCCATAGGAAATAAGTCCTAGCAGGATGTTTGCGTAGAATGCCGTCGCGTAGTCCTCCTGTGTGACACTCTGCAGACGGATAAGGGCTTCCCGGAAGCCGGATTCCATCAATGAACTTCCGAGCGCGAGAAAGACAGACATCATGGCCACCAGACCGAAATCTTCTGGTACCAGGAACCGAGCCAGCAAAAGCGTAACTAGTATGCCGACGCCGCGCCTTGAAAGCTGCTCTGCAAAATTCCAAAGCACACCGTTTGTAGTTTTCGCGGTAAGTGACATTATATTTTGCGCTGCATATAAGCTTTTCGGTTTTGGCTTTAAGGTAATTGTTCAGGCAATGCGGTTGAACCGAGCTAGATATTTCAAAAACTTTAATTGACGTTTATAGCTTTCAACTCTATACATTAAACGCTACAGCCTGCTTCTTTTAACATCTCTTTTTGATTTTTTTCAAAATCATCTAACTACTCTAATGACAATTCTCTTTTATATCTTCCGATACCAGTTGCTTCTATTGGCTCAAAAGTTTTTCCTTTCCATGCCTTGAACTCTTCGGGCTCATCATTACTTTTATAGTAATTCAACATTTTTTCTGAATAGGCTACACTTAAGAACTCACACACTTTTTGCAGTGTGGCGGCAGGATCAAGAACAAGGTCCTCATAACGGATATTTATTGTGTCTCCCGCAGTCCAGCGAATCATAACCTCAACCGACTCACCCCATTCCTTTGCAATTGTAGTGGCATCTTTTGTCAGCTTCGGACTGTACATGGAGTCGATTTTTTGTCTTCTAGCTCCAAGTAAGAGCACGCAACGTCCCGGCCGTCACGAACAATGAAAATCTTTTTGCAACCCGGAAATATCTCTTCGAGCTTTCCAACCTTATTTATATAATAATTATTTTTGTCACCAAAAGACGCAAATTCTTTTCCAGTTTTTTTGCATATCTACGATAAACCTCACGAACTAGGTCTTGATAGCTGTTAGATCTGCTGCTTTTTATTGAGCAGAGAATGTCTTCAAAATTTAGCTCCCATGTTTCAAATTTTCTTGTCTTGAAAACTTTTAACAAGAACTTTCGATACGTGTCTTCGTTCATTTCCTGTCCACAGAACTCTTCATAAAGCCATTCCGCAAACCCACATTCGGGAGGGACGACAATCTCCGGGTGGTTGTTAAGGATCAATCTGAACAATGAAGTTCCGGATCTAGGGTTTCCAAGGATAAAAAAGGACTCTCGGCACGAACATTCATCATACAATTTAATCGAACCAAATATTCTTGAACTTTAACGAAGCGAAATCGATTCGTTCTCTCTCAGCACATTCAAAATAAACCGCTGATCCGCTTCCTTAAGACCACTGTAGATTGGCAAACAGAGAATCCGGCTGGCGATATCTTTTGAAATGGGCTGATCAGTCCTTGCATCCAGGCAGCCGATCGATTCAAGTGATGGATAAAAATACCGTCGTGCCAGAACACCGATTTTTTTAAGCTGGGCTGTCACATGTATAGTCCTTTCTTCGCTTTCGAAAACCACTGGGAAGTAGGCATAGTTATAGCGAAGCTCTTCGTGTTTGGCCTGGAGTTGAAGCGTTTTACTTAGCTCTTTCTCATACATGTGCCAAACGTCCGCGCGGTCTTTCAGGTTCTCCTTCATCTCATCCAGCACGCAAAGACCCATTGCTGCCTGTAGTTCGTTCATCTTGGCGTTAATTCCCAGCTCTTCAATCGTTTCGGGCCCAGTGATGCCAAAGTTAATCATGTTCTTCGCGCGTTCAAGATCTTCTTTTCTCTTGAAAACAATTGCGCCACCTTCACCAGTGTGAAAAAGCTTTGTGGCGTGGAAGCTTAGGGTGGCCGCGTCGCCATACTTGAGCAGGCTTTCTCCCTTGTACTTCACTCCGAACGCATGTGAGGCGTCGTAGATAACGCTGAGGTTGTGCTGGTGAGCAATAACGTCGATGGCCTCTACGTCGCAGGCGTTGCCGAAAACGTGGACGGGAACGATGGCACGGGTATTAGGATTTATTGCCTTTTCTATGTTTATTGGGTCCAGGCACCATGTCTCTGGATCTATATCTGCAAACACGGGTTCCACCCCGTCCCATTTCAAGGAACTTGCAGTGGCAATAAACGTGAAAGGCGAAGTAATGGCTTCTGGCTTTTGTTCAGGCCGCGCATCGCTGACCCCAAGGGCACGGTAGGCAATTTGCAACGCCAGTGTGCCATTTGCCACCAACAGGAGGTTTTCCACTCCAAGATACCTTTCCAGCCGGCGAGTGAGTTCCTGAACGAGTTGACCATTGTTGGTCAGCCATTGCCGTTCATATATGCCGTCAATGTATTTATCCAGGTTATCACGGTTTGGGAGGTAGGGCTTGGTGACGGGTATCATTCAGTAATACTCTTTCAGTTCAGCCAGGGCCTGCTCAAGACTTTGGCCTTCCTGATCCTTGGCTGACATTAATAAACCTCTTGGGCTATCCACACCCCAGTTGATTTTAAGCGTTGGGTCATTCCATTGGATAGTGCGCTCGTACTCGGGCGCATAAAAATCTGTACATTTGTACTGAAAATCTGCCGTTTCGCTTGTGACCAGAAAGCCATGACCGAACCCTGGCGGCACCCACAACATGCGGTAATTATCCTCTGTCAGGTATTCACCGACCCACTGGCCAAAGGTGGGCGACTCGGGTCGTAGATCTACTGCTACGTCAAACACTTCGCCCCGGGTTACCCGCACCAATTTGCCCTGGGGTTGCTTGAGCTGGTAGTGAAGGCCGCGCAGCGTGTTTTTTACTGACCGACTGTGATTATCCTGCACGAAATTTGCCGCTATCCCCCCCTCGCGGAAGGTCTGTTCGTTCCAGGTTTCCATGAAAAAGCCGCGTTCGTCGCCAAACACCGTCGGTTCAATCAGTTTTACAGCCGGAATCTTGGTTTCGGTGATTTTCATAACAATCGCTTACTTGGTTTTGACTAGTTTTTTCAGGTAGGCGCCGTAGCTGTTCTTTTTGAGGTTTTCCGCCTCTGCCAGCAGTTGCTCTTCGCCGATGAAGCCCATGCGGTAGGCCACTTCTTCCAGGCAGGCGATTTTTAAGCCCTGACGTTTTTCCAGGGTTTCTATAAAGCCGCTGGCTTCATGCAAGGAGTCGAAGGTGCCGGTGTCAAGCCAGGCGAAGCCCCGGCCAAGCAATTCTACATTCAGATCGCCACGTTCGAGATAGGCCTGGTTGACGCTGGTGATTTCCAGCTCGCCTCGGGCGGAAGGTTTTACCTGTTTGGCAATGCTCACCACGTCATTGTCGTAGAAGTAGAGCCCCGTTACGGCGTAGTCGGATTTCGGCTTGGCCGGCTTTTCTTCAATAGTGATGGCACGCTGGTTGTCGTCAAACTCTACGACACCGAAGCGTTCTGGGTCAGTTACCTGGTAGCCGAATACTGTTGCGCCTTTTTCTTTCTTTACCGCATTTTGCAGCATCTTGCTGAGGCCTTGGCCGTAGTAAATATTATCGCCGAGAACCAAACAGACGCTGTCTTGCCCAATGAACTCTTCGCCGATGATAAAAGCCTGCGCGAGACCGTCTGGGCTGGCTTGCTGTGCGTAGCTCAGGTTGATACCCCACTGGTTGCCGTCGCTGAGCAGGCGCTGGAAGCCTTGTTGATCTTCAGGGGTTGTGATGACCAGGATGTCCCGAATGCCAGCCAACATGAGTACCGAGAGCGGGTAGTAAATCATCGGTTTGTCGTACACTGGAAGGAGTTGTTTGCTGATGCCTCGGGTGATTGGGTAAAGGCGCGTGCCGGAGCCACCGGCCAGGATAATCCCTTTCATTTACTTCTCCAGATATTCACTCAAGGTGAGGTCCAATTGACTTTGCCAGTCTGGTAGCTCGATGTTGAGGGCGCTTTCGAGTTTGGTGACGTCCATCCTTGAATTCAGCGGCCGGGTTGCCGGTGTTGGGTATTCGCTGGTTGGAATGGGGCTTGCCTTTGTGTTTTTTCCTGCCAGGCGGAAGATTTCTTTTGCGAAGCCCTGCCAACTGGTTTCGCCGGTTGGGGTCAGATGGTAGAGGCCCTTTTCCAGTTTGCTGTGGATGGCCAGTGTCGTTACCTGGGCAATGAGCTTTGCCGGCGTCGGGGCGCCGATCTGGTCAGCAACTATATTGAGTTCGGTTTTGCTTTCTGCCAGACGCAGCATGGTTTTCATGAAGTTGTTACCGCGAGCGCTGTAGACCCAGCTGGTGCGAAAGGTGAGGTGGTCTACGCCGCTTTGCTGGATGGCTTGGTCACCTTCAAGCTTTGTTTGACCGTAGATGCTCAACGGGCAGGCTTGGCTAATTTCCTGCCAAGGATCGCTACCGGTGCCTGGGTAAACGTAATCGCTGCTGTAGTGCACCAGACGGGCGTTATTGGCCTTTGCATATTCTGCCAATTGTTTTGGCAAATCAGCATTCAGGCGTTGGGCAGCCTGCTGGTGTTCCTCAGCGGCGTCTACGGCGGTGTAGGCAACGGCGTTTACGATGAGGTCTGGTTTGGCCCGAACCAAGTAGTTAGTTACCGCTTGGTCGTCGGTTAGATCCAGCTGTTCTCTGCTTGGGGCGATTGTTGTGCCCAATGGGGAGAGAGTTCGGTGAAGCTCGAAGCCGACTTGGCCGGTTTTGCCCAGGAGCAAAATCTTCATGCGCTATCTCCGAGGCGCTCTCTTTGGTAGCTGCCGTCCTGCACTCGTTGGCACCAGTCAAGGTTCTCAAGGTACCACTGTACCGTTTTGCGGATGCCGGTTTCGAAGGTTTCCCGGGGCACCCAGCCAAGTTCTTTCTGGATCTTGCGGGCGTCTATCGCATAGCGCCTGTCGTGGCCAGGGCGGTCCTTTACAGTGGTAATCAGGTTACGATAGCCGGCTTGTTGTGGGCGCAGCTCCTGAAGGATGTCACAAAGGGTATGCACAACTTCGATGTTTTGCTTTTCATTGTGACCGCCGATGTTGTAGGTTTCGCCGGGTTTGCCTTCGGTGACCACTTTATAGAGGGCGCGGGCGTGGTCTCCTACATAGAGCCAGTCGCGGATTTGGTCGCCTTTGCCATACACCGGTAGCGGCTTGCCTTCCAGGGCGTTCAAGATCATCAACGGGATGAGTTTTTCCGGGAAGTGGTAGGGACCGTAGTTGTTGCTGCAGTTGGTGACTAGGATTGGCAGGCCATAGGTTCGGGCCCAGGCGCGGACCAAGTGGTCTGAGCTGGCTTTACTGGCGCTATAGGGGCTGCTTGGGGCGTAAGGGGTAGTTTCGGTGAATAAGGGTAGCGCATCCTGTTGTCGGATTTCGCTCTGCTCTATCCGACCTAAGGTAGTAGTGACCTCTTCGCGCTTGAATTGATCGTCTGGGTGCGGGAGGTCGCCGTAGACTTCGTCTGTGCTTATGTGGTGGAAGCGGAAATTGGCCTTTTTGTCGCCTTCCAGAACCTGCCAGTATTGGCGGGTGGCTTCCAGTAGAGTGTAGGTGCCCACGATATTGGTTTCAATGAAGTCTGCCGGGCCGTCGATGGAGCGGTCTACGTGGCTTTCAGCGGCCAGGTGCATAATGGCTTCTGGCTTATGCTGGGCCAGTACGCGATCTACTTCGGCACGGTCGCAGATGTCTACCTGTTCGAACCTGTAGCGTTCGCTATCGCTCACTTCCGCAAGGCTCTCGAGGTTGCCGGCGTAGGTGAGCTTGTCAAGATTGACCACTTCATCATTGGTGTTGGCAATGATATGGCGGATTACGGCGGAGCCTATGAAGCCCGCGCCGCCGGTTACCAGCAGTTTCATATGTTTTCTTTCTCTTCCATGTTGCCTAGAGTTCAAGCGCTACCAGGGATAAGAAATACTCCGAACATTCGGCCCGGGTAGGTTTGTACTATGGCAGTCAACGCTCTTCTTCGACGGCCTGCCGAACATGTGCGACAAATTCGGTTATGAACGTGGCAAAAATGCCGAACACAAAGGCCATCACCATCGCCAAGACAAGAATGAGTTTTTTGCTGGTGCCCTTGTTTTCGGGGCTCTCGCGGGCGATAACGAGTACTTGCGCAGGTGAAAGCCTGTCGATACGAGCTTTTATCGACTCAATTTCCGAAAGCATGCGTGTGCGCTCCTGAATTAGCTGCGCCTGAGCCTCACCGCTCGCTTCAATTCCGGATAACTCATCAAGATACTCCTGCAGTGAAGCTATCCGCCGCTCAAGTTCCCGTTTTTGCCTGTTGAGCAAATCGGCTTGGCGATTCATAACATTGCTAACCAGCTTCTGGTGGAACTCTTTTACGGTCTTTGCCAGTTCCGGTGAGGTTTCCGATGAAAGCTTGATCAGGGAGGTGCTCTCAGGGTTTGAAGCGGCAATTCCAAACGGAAGCTTTCCGTTTGCCATCGCGCGGTACTCGCCCA
>CEQG01021960.1_pt1 | contig 19385 bp, 13 predicted proteins | sample 350301 | NCBI WGS metagenome assembly CEQG01 (sample SAMEA2621242, study PRJEB7988) | marine metagenome | isolation source: saline water (ENVO:00002010), including | reverse complement strand
CGCGCACGGCCTATTATGCCGGCCGCCGCCGCGACGATGCAGGCGGGGCGACGACCATTTTCGCCGCCGACATCGACAGCGGCAAGACGCGGCGCATCGCGACCGTGGCAAAGGGCTCGATCGGCTCGATCAATGCTGACGAAACCCTGCTGCTTGGCCAATGGGCGGCGAGCGACAAGCCGCTTCAGCCCGATGGCACGAAGAAGAGTGGCGAACCGGAAATCAAGCAGCAGTTCGGCCAGGCCAACTACGCCGCTACCGGCCCCGACGGCCAGCCGCTGACCTTCGCCGAAGCGAAGGAAGTGCGCCTCAATGAACGGCTGGAGGCGAAGATTCCGATGGAGATCTTCACCATCGACATTCGCACCGGCGAGCGGAAGGTGGTGGTCGCCTCGACCGACTGGCTCAACCATGTCCAATTCTCGCCCACCGATCCCGGCCTCATCATGTATTGCCACGAAGGTCCCTGGCACAAGGTTGATCGCATCTGGACCATCCGCACCGATGGCACGGGCAAGCAACTTGTCCACAAACGTTTCATGAACATGGAAATCGCCGGCCACGAATTTTTCTCACCGGACGGAAAATGGATCTGGTACGATCTTCAGACGCCGCGCGGGGAGGTGTTCTGGCTCGCGGGCTATGAACTCGCGACCGGCCATCGCCGCTGGTATCATGTCGACCGCAATATGTGGTCGGTCCATTATAATCAGGCGCCCGATCTGCAACATTTCTCCGGCGATGGCGGTGACAGCGAAATGGTCGCCCATGCGCCCGACGGCAAATATCTCTATCTCTTCACGCCCAAAGACATTCCCGACGTGGCGGGCATTCATGCCGACAATGCGGCCGATCTCGTCGCGCCCGGCACGTTCGACGCGGAAAAGATCGTCGATATGGCGCGCCATGATTATCGGTTGGAACCCAATATCACCTTCACGCCCGATGGCGCATGGATGATCTTCCGCTCCAACATGGACGGCAGCAACCAGGTCTATGCCGTCAGGGTGAAGAAATAGGCGCGGTCTTCATCCCCTGATCGGGGCGCAGGGGCGCGGCGCCAAGCCGCCGATCAACGTATCGACCAGCGCGGCGGCAATTTTTTCCGCGCTGGACGGTCCGTTGGGATCGTGCCAGCGCGCCGGCCAGTTGAGCGCGCCGGCAATGGCAAAGGCGCTCATCTTGACGTCCACCGGCGCGATTGATCCGTCCGCGATGCCATCGGCGATCAGGGCGCGCAGCGTCCTGTCGATCTCGCTTTTGCGCGCACGGATTTCCGCCGCGCTTGGCGGCGAAAGCAGTTCATCGCCCGTCCGCACCATGCATCGGCCAAAATCATCCATGTTCGTACGCGCATAAGCGATCAGGAAGCGCCGCAACCTATCAATACCCCGCCCTTCCTCGCTGCTCGCCTGATCGGCTGCGGCCCGCAGCGGCTCCAGCCCGCGCGTCACGCATTCGATCAGCACCTGCTCCTTATTGCCGAGATAATGGTAGATGGTGGGCTTGCTGATCCCCAATGACGCCGCGACATCATCCAGCGACGTGGCATGAAACCCCCGCGCGTTAAACATGCGCACGGCCGCCGTCAGCACGGCGTCCCGCTTTTGCGCACGCTCCTCAATCTTCTCCGCCCGCGTGCGAAATGGCGAGGCGGAGCTGTTTTCCCTATCCGGTTTCACATCAAGCCTCCGCCCGTCAGCTTGACAAAAAACGCATGAATAAGCAATATACTCACCAGTAGATTATCGACGTCTCGACCGACGTCGCGCAGGAAGAGGACGCAAAATGGTACAGGATCCCATCGTCATCGCCGGCTATGCCCGCACCCCCATGGGCGGCTTTCAGGGTGCGCTGTCACCCTTGAAGGCAACCGATCTCGGCGCGGCCGCGGTCAAGGCGGCGATCGAGCGCGCCAAGCTCCCTGCCGATGCCGTCGATCGCATCTATATGGGCTGCGTCCTTCCCGCTGGCCTGGGTCAGGCGCCCGCACGCCAGGCGGCGCTCGGCGCTGGCCTTGGCCTCAACACGGAGGCCACGACCGTCAACAAGATGTGCGGATCAGGCATGCAGGCCGCGATCATGGCGCATGAGGCGCTGGCGGCCGGCGCGGCGGATATCATCGTCGCGGGCGGCATGGAAAGCATGACCAATGCCCCCTATGCGCTGCCCAAGCATCGCGCCGGCGCGCGTATTGGCCATGACCGCATCATCGACACGATGATGATGGACGGGCTGGAGGACGCCTATGAACCGGGCAAGGCGATGGGCGTCTTTGCCGAAGAAGCCGTGCGCGACTATCAGTTCAGCCGCGCCGAGCAGGATGACTATGCGATCCGGTCGCTCTCCCGCGCCAGTGACGCGATTGCGTCGGGTGCGTTCGTGCGCGAAATCACCCCCGTGACTGTCTCCGGGCGTGGTGGCGACATGCTGATCGATACCGACGAGCAGCCCGGCAAGGCGAAGCCAGACAAAATTCCGTCGCTGCGGCCCGCTTTCGCCAAGGATGGCACGATCACGGCTGCCAATGCCTCCTCCATATCCGATGGTGCCGCCGCGCTGGTGATGACACGGCGCAGCGTCGCCGATCGGCTTGGTCTGCCGATCGTGGCGCAGGTCGTCGCGACCGCCGCCCATGCGCAGGAACCTTCCAAATTCACGACCGCGCCCGTCCCTGCGATGCGCAAGCTACTCGACAAGGCGGGGTGGTCGATTGAGGATGTCGACCTGTTCGAAGTCAATGAAGCTTTCGCCGTCGTGGCCATGATCGCGGCGCGCGAACTGTCGATCCCGGCCGAAAAACTGAACGTCAACGGCGGTGCGACCGCGCTCGGCCATCCCATCGGCGCATCGGGCGCGCGCATCCTGACGACCTTGATTGCGGCGCTGCAAAATCGTGGGCTGAAGCGCGGCGTCGCAAGCCTGTGCATCGGCGGCGGCGAAGCCACCGCCATGGCTGTCGAGCTGGTCTGAACGGGGGGCAAAATCCATGGACATCAGAAATATGGCCGCCATCGTCACCGGCGGCGCATCAGGTCTCGGCAAGGCGACGGCCGCGATGCTGGCCGCCAATGGCGCGAAGGTTGCCATTCTTGATCTGAACGAGGAGGCGGCGAACGCCTCCGCGCAAGAGATGGGCGCCATCGCCTTCGCGCTCAATGTCGCGGACGACGCCGCCGTCGCCGCCGCGCTTGATGAGGCCGAAAAGGCGCATGGCGTCGCGCGCATTCTCGTCAACTGTGCGGGCATCGCGCCTGCCAGCAAGACGGTGGGCAAGGAAAACGCGCCTCATTCGCTCGACCTCTTTCGCCGCACCATCGAGGTCAATCTGATCGGCAGCTTCAACCTCATCTCGAAATTCGCCGCGCGCGCCGCCGCTGTTGACGATGTGGCGGGTGAACGTGCCGTCATCGTCAACACAGCGTCGGTCGCAGCCTATGACGGTCAGATCGGCCAGGCCGCCTATGCCGCGTCCAAGGGGGGCGTGGTCGGCATGACATTGCCGGTCGCGCGCGATCTTGCGCAGCACCATATCCGCGTCATGACCATTGCCCCCGGCATTTTTCGCACGCCGATGGTGGAAGGCTTCCCGCAGCATGTGCAGGACGCATTGGGCGCGCAGGTGCCGCACCCCAGCCGCCTGGGCGCCCCCGACGAATATGCGCAACTGGTCGAATCCATCATCCGCAATCCGATGCTGAACGGCGAAGTCATACGCCTCGACGGCGCGATCCGGATGCCGCCGCGCTGATCGTCTACCCCATTCCCCCAAGCTCCTGACGAACAGGCGCATAAAGATATTGCTTGGAAGCTGATAGAAACGATACGCATGATGCGTGTTGCCGTCGCCAGAAGACAGAAATAGAGGCGGGCAAGGAACGATCGGGGGCATCGGGCGCATCGATGCATAAGCGCGCCCTGCTGGCCCCCGCGCATTACTGGCGCGTTCGGCGTGCCGGTGCAGGAGAAGGGAGAGGGGATAGTGAAAATCGCGATCGTGCGGGAGCAGGCGGAGGGCGAACGCCGGGTCGCCGCCACGCCGGAGACGGTGAAAAAATTCAAGGCGCTGGGCGCGGACGTCGCCATCGAAGCTGGCGCGGGGCTTACCGCCTCGATCGCCGACGCTGATTATGCTGCCGCCGGCGCGACTGTTGCTGATCGCGCCGCCACGGTCGCGGGGGCCGACATTCTGTTGGGCGTGCAGGGGCCATCGCCCGACAGCCTGATAGGTGCCAAGCCGGGCGCGTGGATCGTGGCCGGCCTCAACCCCTTTGGGGATCGCGCGCGCGTCGATGCCTATGCCACGGCGGGCTATGAAGCGCTGGCGATGGAATTCATGCCCCGCATCACCCGCGCGCAGTCGATGGATATTCTCTCCTCGCAATCGAACCTGTCGGGGTACAAGGCTGTGCTCGACGCGGCGGCCGAATATGGCCGCGCCTTTCCGATGATGATGACGGCGGCCGGCACCGTGTCCGCCGCCAAGGTCTTCGTCATGGGCGTGGGCGTTGCGGGGCTTCAGGCCATCGCCACCGCCAAACGGCTGGGCGCGCAGGTCAGCGCCACCGACGTGCGCGCCGCAACCAGGGAGCAGATCGAATCCCTGGGCGCCAAGGCGATTTTCGTCGAAAAGGTCGCGGGGATAGAGGGCGAAGGCAGCGGCGGCTACGCCACCGAAATGTCGGACGATTATAAGGCTGCGCAGGCCGAACTCGTGTCCGGCCATATCGCCAAGCAGGACATCGTCATCACCACCGCGCTGATCCCGGGTCGTCCCGCGCCGCGCCTCATCACCGACGCCCAGATCGCGACGATGAAACCGGGCAGCGTCATTGTCGACCTGGCGGTCGAACAGGGCGGCAATGTCGAAGGCGCGGTTGCTGGCGAAGTGGCCGAACGTCACGGCGTCAAGATCGTCGGCCACCGCAACGTCCCCTCGCGCCTTGCCGCCGACACCTCCGCCCTGTTTGCGCGCAACCTCTATAATTTCCTGTCCGCCTTCTGGGACAAGGAAAGGAACGCGCCGGTGCTGGACGAGGAAATCGGCAATGCCATCCGCCTGACGCAGGGTGGCAAGGTCGTCAACGAACGTTTGCTGGGCTGACGCTCATTTGGGCGCGGCCGGCCATCAGGTCCGGACCGCGTGATACCGCCCTGCCTCGAACAGGGTGAACGGGGAGTAGGAACGATGGACTTCATCTCCATCCTGTCGATTTTCGTGCTGGCATGTTTCGTCGGCTATTATGTGGTCTGGTCGGTGACGCCGGCGCTGCACACGCCGCTGATGGCGGTTACCAACGCCATTTCTTCCGTCATCATCGTCGGCGCGCTGGTCGCATCGGCCGAAGCGGGTAGCGCGGCGGCCAAATATCTGGGGCTGCTCGCGGTCGTCTTTGCCTCGGTCAACATCTTCGGCGGCTTTGCCGTTACCGAACGCATGCTCGCCATGTACAAGAAGAAGGAGCGCAAGTGATGCACGAGCTTGCTCCCGTCTCGCCCTTCGTCGCGCTCGCCTATCTGATTGCGGGCGTCCTCTTCATCCTGGCGCTGCGCGGCCTGTCCAGCCCGGCGACCAGCCGGCGCGGCAACCGCATGGGCATGATCGGCATGGCCATCGCGGTCGTGACGACTCTCTACACCCATGACATTGCCAGCCTGCCGGAAATCATCGGCGCTATCCTGATTGGCGGCGGCATCGGCTTCGTCATCGCTCGCCGTATCGCCATGACCGCCATGCCGCAGCTGGTCGCGGCCTTCCATAGCCTCGTTGGCCTCGCCGCGGTGCTGGTGGGCGCGGCCGCCTATCTCAATCCGGGCGCTTTTGGCATCCTCGACACGCTGACCGGCCAGATCCATCAGGCCAGCCGGGTCGAAATGGGCCTGGGCGTCGCGATCGGCGCAATCACCTTTTCCGGGTCGATCATCGCCTTCCTGAAACTTAACGGCAATATGTCGGGCAAGCCGATCATGCTGCCTGCGCGCCACCTCATCAACCTTGGCACGCTGGCGGCGATCCTGGGCCTTGTCGCCTATTTCGTGACCGACCAGAGCCCATGGGTCTTCTGGACCGTGACGGCGCTCAGCTTCGTCATCGGCTTCCTGCTTATCATTCCCATCGGCGGCGCGGACATGCCCGTCGTCGTGTCGATGCTCAACAGCTATTCGGGCTGGGCCGCCGCCGCCATGGGCTTCACGCTGGGCAACAGCGCGATGATCATCACCGGCGCGCTCGTGGGATCGTCGGGCGCGATCCTGAGCTACATCATGTGCAAGGCGATGAACCGCAGCTTCCTCAGCGTCATTGCGGGCGGCTTCGGCGCGGAAAGCGGCGGCGCGTCGGGCGGCGCGGCAGCGGTGGACCGCCCCTACAAGCGCGGCAGCGCGGAGGATGCCGCCTTCCTGATGAGCCAGGCGGACAGCGTCATCATCGTGCCGGGCTATGGCATGGCCGTCAGCCAGGCGCAGCATGCGCTGCGCGAAATGGGTGACATGCTCAAAAAGGCCGGGGTCAGCGTCAAATATGCAATCCACCCGGTCGCGGGCCGCATGCCCGGCCACATGAACGTGCTGCTGGCCGAAGCCAATGTCCCCTATGACGAAGTGTTCGAACTGGAGGATATCAACAGCGAATTCGGTCAGGCCGACGTCGCCTTCGTCATCGGCGCGAACGACGTCACCAACCCAGCGGCCAAGACCGACAAGACATCGCCCATCTACGGCATGCCGATCCTAGACGTCGCCAATGCAAAATCAGTGCTGTTCGTGAAGCGCTCCATGGGCGGCGCAGGCTATGCCGGCGTCGACAATGAAGTCTTCTACATGGACAACACCATGATGCTGCTGGCCGACGCCAAGAAAATGGTGGAGGAAATCGTCAAGTCGCTGGATTGATCGGCGCGTCGCTGGCCGGGGCGGGGGGACTCGATCCGGCCAGCGCCTTGCGCTCCTGCCGCGCGACGACGGCGGTGACGGTCAGGTTGGCGCTGGCGCTGGCGACCGTGCGCGTCATGTCCAGCAGCCGGTCGAACGGCAGGACAAAGCCCACCACCAGCGCCGTCTGTTCAGGCGCCACGCCCACCGCCGACAGCACCGCCGCCAGCATGAACAGCGAAGCGGATGGAATGGGTGCGGTGCCAAAGGCGGCGAGCGACCCGGTGAGCAGCATGATCGCCAGCATCGTCCCGTCCGCCCGCACTCCCAGCGCCTGCAGGCTGAAGACGCTGAGCAGCCCGACATACATCGCCGTCCCATCCTTGCCGATGCTCGCCCCGATCGGCAGCACGGTAGAGGCGACGGCCGGCTCGATTCCCAGATCCTCCTGCGCGACGCGCAGCGCGACCGGCAGCGTCGCGGCCGAGGATGCGGTGGAAAAGGCGACGAGCAGCGGGTCCACCGCCGCGCGAAAGAAGCGCCGGATCGACAATCGTGCGGCCAGCCGGATCAGCGGCAAATGCACCAGCAGGATCTGCGCCGCCACGCCCAGCACGACGCACAGCGCCAGCCAGCCGATATTGGTGAACACCGCAACGCCATTGTCCGCCACCGCCTGCGCGATCAGCGCCAGCACGCCAAAGGGCGTCACCTCCATCACGATCCGCACCAGGTGAAACAGCACGCGGCTCGCTGACTCCAGCACGCCCGCCATCGGCCGTCCGTCCTCGCCCGCCAGGATGACGCCGAACCCGAACAGCATCGCAAAGAAGATGATCGCCAGCATGTCGCCTTCGACCAGCGCTGCAACGATATTGACCGGTACGATGCCGATCAGCTGATCATGCACCGACTTGGCCTCGCCCAGCGCATGGGGCGCTGCCCCACCCAGCGCCGCGCCGCCGCCCGGGTCGATGATGAGGCCCAGCGCCATGCCGATCGACACCGCGCAGGCCGTGGTCGCCGCGAACAGCAGCACCGTGCGGCCGCCCACAGCGCCCAGCCGCCGGGGATCGCCCAAAGCGGTCACGCCCGATGCGATGGACACGAACACGATCGGCACGACCAGCATCCGGATCAGCCGCACGAACAATTCGCCGATGAAAGCGATCCATGGCGCGGCCATTGGCCAGAACAGCCCAATCGCAACGCCCAGGACCAGCCCGCCGACCACTCGCTGCCACAGCGGAATGGCAAACCAGCGGCGCGCTGGCTCCATGGTCAAAGGCCGCCCCAGAAGCCCGGCTGGGCCGGTAACAGATAGCCCTTGTCGCCCGCGAAGCCGCCCGCCCGATCGGTCGCCAGCCATAATGGTCCGTCCAGATCGACGAAGTCGCTCTGCGCCGCGATCGCCCAGGCCGGGGCGATCGATAGTGATGAACAGATCATGCAGCCGGTCATGACGCCCAGTCCGCGCGCCCGCGCCGCTTCCGCCAGCGCCAGGGCGGCGGTCAGCCCGCCGGCCTTGTCCAGCTTGATGTTCACCACGCCATAGCCATCGGGCAAGCTGTCGAGATCGGCTGCGACATGCACGGACTCGTCCGCCGCGATGAGGATGACGGACGCATAGCCGCGCAGCGTATCATCCTCGCCCGCCGGCAATGGCTGTTCCAGCAGGTCGATGCGCAATTCCCGCGCCAGCGCCTGCATGGCCTCGACATGCGCGATGCCCCAACTCTCATTGGGGTCGACGATCATGCGCGGATCGGGCGCGGCGGCCCGCACGGCCCGCAATTGCGCGACCGGATCGCTGGCGTCCACCTTGACCTTGATGAGCGGCACGTCAGCAAGCGCCGCCGCCGCCAGCCCCATCTTGTCCGGCGTGTCGAGCCCGACCGTCATCGCCGTGGCGATCGGCTGCAACGGCGTCGCGATCCCCGTCGCCGCCGCGAAATCCCGCCCTTCAAGCCGCAATTCCAGGTCCCACAGCGCGCAATCCACCGCATTGCGCGCCGCACCCGCCGGGAGGATTTCCAGCAGCCCGCGCCGGTTTACGCCCCCCTCGATCGCGGTGCGCACGGCTTCGATTTCGGCGATGCTGTCCGCGACGCTTTCGCCATAGCGCAAGTAGGGGACGCTTTCACCGCGCCCCTCAATCTCCCCTTGCGCGATCCTCACGGTGACGACGTCGGCCGCCGTCTTGACACCGCGCGATATGCGAAAGGGGGTGGCGAGCGGGAAAGTCTCGCCCGTGACGGTCAATGAACGGGGCATGGAAATCAGATCGTCTCCGTGGCGGCGGCGCGCGCATCCATGGCTAACAGCAAATCGACCACCGCGTCGACACCCATGCGATAGGGGTCGCAGCAGGGCAGGCCCATATTGTCGGCGGTGCGGGCGCACAGGTCCGCCGCCGCGCCTTCGTCCATCGCCGACGTATTGAGCGCGATGCCCACCGCGCGCACATCCGGGTTGGTCAACCGCGCCGCGCGCAGGTTCGCTTCCAGACAGTCGTCCAGCGATGGCGGCTGATAATGGGGCAATCCGCGCATCGTGCGGCGCATCGGATCATGGCACAGCACCAGTGCGTCGGGCTGCGCGCCGTGGATCAGGCCGGTCGACACGCCCGCGAAAGACGGGTGGAACAGCGATCCTTGCCCTTCGATCAGGTCCCAGCCGCCATCATGGCGATCGGGCGAAATCTGCTCGACCGCGCCGGAAATGAAATCGGCCACCACCGCGTCAAGCGGCACGCCGTCGCCCGCGATCAGTATGCCGGTTTGGCCCGTCGCACGGAAATCGGCCTTGACCCCGCGCGCTTGCAAGGCCCGGGTCAGGCACAAGGTCGTATACATTTTGCCGACCGAACAATCGGTGCCGACGGTCAGCAGCCGCTTGCCCGCGCGCCGCTTGCCGGTGCCCACCGGAATATCGGGCCGGGGATCGCGCACATCGTGCAGCGTCCGGCCCAGCCGCGCCGCCGCTTCGACCAGTCGCGGCTCGTCCTTCAACCGCTGGTGCAGGCCTGACGCGATATCCAGCCCGGCCTCCATGGCCGCGAGCGCGTCATCGACCAGATCGCTGCCCAGCCGGCCGCCCGCATTGGCAATGCCCAGCACCAGCGTCCGCGCGCCCGCCGCATGGGCCTGCGCAAAATCCATGCGCGGCAGATTCAGCGTCAGTCCACAATCGTCATGGCGATATTCGCCAACGCAGATGTCGGGCCGGAACACCGCCAGACCCCGCGATGTCTTGATGCCGATCTCGTCATTGCTGTGGCCGAGGTAGAGGAGATAGGGCGTCGCAATCATGGATGGAGGAACCTGCTTGAATATGGGATCGCGACCTTATCGCCCGTCCGTGCCGTTCCCCAATATCCATGGCCGCATAGCCTATAGCCTTTTGCTATAGGCTCTCGATAACCTCCGACAATAGCGTCAGGAATTCCGACGCCGTCCTGGATGGTGGCCGGTTCTGCAAATAGACCGCATTGATGTCGAAGGTGATCGCCGGTTGCAGCGGCCGGTTGGACAGGCCCGGTGATACGCTGGCATGGGCGGTGAAATTGTCCACGATAGCCATGCCCACGCCCGCCCGCACCAGCGCGGCGGCGATATAATAGGTCCGCGCCGACACGACCTCGTTCAACTCGACATCCTGCCGCTTCAGTTCGCTCGATAGGACTCGGCCGATTGGCCCGCTTTGCACCGGACTGATGAATTTATGCTCGCGCAATTCCTCCAGATGCAGCCGGCTGGGCGCGTCGGGCATATCCTCCTCACGATAGAGCACGACCAATTCGCCTTCACCCACGACCTGATGCGCAACCGGGGCCGACAGCGGGACTTCGAAACTGATCGCGATATCGGTTTCGCGCTCGTATAATTTGCGCACCATTTCATCATGATGCAGCGTCTGCAGGTCGAACATGATGTCTTCATGCCCGCGCAGGAACCGCGCGACCGCATCGGGAATGGCACCCAGGCCAAGGGAGGGCAGGGCCGATATCCGCAGCAGCCCGCCGCGGCCATGCCGCATATTCTGCGTCGCCTGCCGCAGCGATCGCACGCGCTCCTGTATGTCGGCCACTTCGTCGAACAAGGTCCGCGCGTCCTGCGTGGGGATCAACCGCCCCTTGGCCCGCTCGAACAGGGGCAGGCCGATGGAGCGTTCGGCATGACGCAGCACCTTGGTCACGGCGGGCTGCGACACGTTAAGCGCACGCGCCGCCGCACTGACCGTGCCGTGCAGATAGACGGCGTGGAAAATCTCGATCTGGCGCAGGTTCATGGGTTCACTTTCTTCGGCTGCCGCCTGTCCGTCCGGCGCGACGATCCGGGTGCACCGCCCCGCTATGCCATTTGGTTATGGCGTGTGCAACAGACCCGCTCTGGACGGGTGGGATACAGACGGCCCATGGTGCCGATTTGCGTCGTTCAGTCGAGGACCCTTGCCCATGCCGCTTCTTCCCGCTCGCCGCCGCGTCCGCCAGGCGGCCCGCGCCCTGCTGCTGTCCGGCAGCATCCTGCTTCTTCCTGCAGCCACCGCCGACAAACCCGCCAGCGCATCTGGCGCGGACAACGCTGATGTTCTCATCACCGGTGGCACAATCTATGATGGCGGGACGGGCAAGCCCTATGTCGGTGACATCGCGCTGAAAGGCGACCGGATCGTCTATGTCGGCCGCTCTGCCCCGATGAAGGCGGCGCAGCGGATCGACGCCAAGGGGATGATCGTCGCGCCCGGCTTCATCGACGCCCACACCCATGCCGACGGCTTTTTGCGGTCATCCGATGCGGCGGAGCGGGTCAATCCCGCCTGGCTCGACCAGGGGGTCAGCACGGTGGTGATCGGCGTCGATGGCTATGGCACGCCGGACGTCGGCGACGACGCGGCCAAGATCCAGGCGTCGGGTGTCGGGACCAACTTCATCCCCTTCGTCGGCTTTGGCGCGGTGCGCCAGCGCGTGCTCGGGCAGGACGCCCGCGCACCCAATGCGCAGGAACTGGGCGCCATGAAGAGTCTGGTGGCCAAGGGTATGTGCGAAGGCGCGACCGGTTTTTCCGCCGGCCTCTTCTACGCGCCGCAAAGTTTCGCCAAGACCGACGAGGTGATCGCCGTCGCGCGCGAAGCTGCGATCCGCGGCGGCCTCTACGACACGCATCAGCGCGATGAATCCAGCTATTCCATCGGGCTGCTTGGTTCGGTCCGCGAAGCGATCGAGATTGGCAAGCAAGCGGGCATGCCAGTGCACTTCGCGCATTTAAAGGCGCTGGGCGTGGACGTGCAGGGGGAGGCCCCTGCCGTGATCGCGGAAATCGACGCGGCCCGCAAAGCGGGGCAGAACGTGACCGCCGATCAATATCCCTGGCTCGCCTCCGGCTCCAGCCTTGATGCGTCGCTCTTGCCGCGCTGGGCGGTCGATGGCGGCGGGGACGCGCTGTTGAAGCGGCTGGACGATCCGACGACGCTGGCCCGCATCCGGCAGGAAATGTCCGAAAATATGCGCCGGCGCGGGGGTGCCAAATCCCTGCTGCTGATCGCGCAGGGCTTTCCCTGGACCGGCAAGACGCTGGAGGAGGTCGCGACGCAGTGGCAGCTCGATCCCAGGGACGCGGCGCTGCGCATCATCCGCCAGAGCATAGAAAAGGATAAGGGTCGGGGCACTGCGGTTGCGTCATTCAACATGGCGCAGGCCGATGTCGATCTGTTGATGCGCCAGCCTTGGATAGTGACATCGTCCGACGGTTCGAACGGCCATCCCCGCATGTTCGCAACCTTCCCGGAAAAATATGTTCGCTATGTGCGGGAGCGCAAGGTGATCGACCTAGGCACCTTCGTGCGGCAATCGACCGGGCGCACGGCCGACATTTATAACATCGACCATCGCGGTTACCTGCGGCCGGGCTATTATGCCGATGTCGTGGTGATCGATCCTGCGCGCTATGCGCCCCGCGCCGACTATATGCACCCGCGCGAACTCAGCGTCGGCGTCGCCAAATTGTTCGTTAATGGCACGCTCGCCGTGAGTGACAGCCAGACGACCGGCGCCACACCCGGCCGCGCGCTGCTCCGCCCCACGCCGGCCCACTGTCCGCCGGCGTGAGACTATCCTATAGTTAGGTAGCTAACTAATCATTTGGTCATGGCGCGCAGTTGTCGCTATCCCTGTCGCGTTTACCGATGCCGGGCAAAGAGAAAGGGCGAGGAACCGGTGGTTCCCCGCCCTTTTCTCTTTGAACTCTGATGCTCTTAATTGGTCTTGAACCGTACCCCGATGCGGAAGGCCCGGCCCAGCAGGTCGCTATAGGTCGAATTGGCCGACAGCCCCGTTTCGGGCAGCAGGATCGGGTTGGTATCAAACAGGTTGGTGACGTTCAGGAAGAACTGCCCGTCCGCGCCGCCGACATTGATCTTCGCCGTGAAATTGAGGTCGGTATAGAATGTCCCGTCGATATGATTGCTGTTGATCGTCGGGTTGGTCGCCGTGCTGGTCGGGCAGTTGGTGGTGCACACGATATAGGTGTTGTTGTAGGTGCCCGAACTCACCCCGCGCCCGACCGCCGTGACCGAATAGGTTGGCGTGTCGAATGTCGCCGACATGCGGAAGATCCAGTCCGGCGTGCTCGACTGCCCGCTATTCTGGCCAACGGTGTCGACCGGCACGGAAATGCCGTTGTCGACGGTATTTTCCAGATAGTTGGTTGCTGTCCCGCGCAGCGTCAGGTTGCTCGAACTGCCGTTGAAGATATTGTCGAGCGGCACGCGATAGCTCGCTTCATAGTCGATCCCGCGCACCTTCACCCGGGCGAAGTTGAAGGGGCTTGCCGACACGAAATAGTCGCGTACCCCTTCGGGGTCGGGCACGATCGCCGCGCAGAAGCTCTGGAAGCCTTCGGTGCAGCGCTGGGCGATGTCGTCGGCGTAGAACTGGCTGATCGCATCCGACACCTTGGTACGGAACCAGTCGACCGAGAAGGAGAAGCCGGGCAGGAAGCGCGGCTGGAGCACCGCGCCCAACGTCAGCGTGTCGGCCTTTTCCGGGTCGAGGTTCAGATTGCCCGTGGTCAGTTCGCGGAATGTCGCGCCGGCATATTGCCCCACCGCCGTATTGGTGGCGAAGGTGTTGGTGCGCGACGTGCCCGACTGGAACAGTTCGTTGAGGTTGGGTGCGCGAATGTCGCGCGACCTTGTGCCGCGCAGGCGGATATCCTCGATCGGCTGCCAGGTCAGGCCCGCCTTCCACGTGGTCACATAACCCGACGTCGAATAGTCGGTCGCGCGCACCGCGCCATTGAATTCCGCGCCCAGGCCAAGCGGGATCAGCGTTTCCAGATAGGCTTCCTTGACATTGTAGCTGCCGAAGGTCGGACGGAAATTGCCAACCGACCAGCCGGAGCTGAACTCGGGCGGGACGAATCCTGACACTTCTTCCTTGCGATATTCGCCGCCCACCGCGACGCTCACATCGCCGGCCCAGGTGGCGAACGGCGTGACCGACAGGTTGGCGCCCGCGACCGTCTGCTTGAACCGCTGGTTGCGATAGGGATCGCCCATGATCCAGTCGACCGCCGCCGGATTGGCGACACCGATGCCCAGGCGATTGAGCGGGATGCAGCCATTGCCCGGATCCGTGAGCGTCGAGCGGCAGACGATCGAGCCATCGGGGGCGAACACCGCGTCGGTGGCCAGGCCCAGCCGCGCCGTATTCATGATGTCGCGCAGCTGCTCATGCGTGTCGGTCTGCCCATATTGGGCATAGACATCCCACACGGCCTTGTTGCCGAATGCCGCAAACTCACCGCCCGCGCCCAGCGCATAACGCTGCACTTCGCGGGTGCTGTTATTCTTGCGATAGGGCAGGTCGGCCGCCGACGTGCCCAGCGAAACCGACGTCACGCCGGCCAGGGCTGCTGGCCCAAGCGCCTGGATCAGATAGGCGTTGTCCGACTGCAAGGTGAAGGTCGCGGCCTGCGGCCCCGCATTGAACAGCGTCTTGTTCCAGTTGTAGGACGCTTCGGCAAACACTTCGATCCAGTCGGCCAGCTCGTAGCTCAGCCGACCATAGACGCCGCGACGATCGTCGGTCGCGTCGAGCCCGATGCGGCGCGACGTGTCGTTGATCTGCCAGTCGCCGCCCACCGTCTGGCTGCTGTCGGTGATGCTGCCGAACTGATATTGCTGGGCTACGCCGCCTTGCGCGAAATAGGTGCCGCGCAGGGCGGTGGTCCCGCCGACCTGCGACCGGATGATGCTGCCGGGGGTTGAGTTCCAGGTGCCCGCGCCGCGCACGACGATGTTCGCGGGCTGCCCGTTGTCGGCTGTATAATCGGGGTTGGACAAGGTCCGGTAGCCAATCTGGTTCCACCCGCGATCAACCTCGAAAATGCCGTCCTTGTGCGCATATTCGCCCGCGACCAGGATATGTCCGCGACCATCGGCGAAATCCATGCCCCCCGCGCCGGAGAAGCTGTAGTTGAACCCGTCGCCCCGGTCGGTAATGCCGACATCGGCATTGACCTTGAACCCGGTATATTTCTTGTCGAGCACATAGTTGACCACGCCGGCAACAGCGTCCGACCCATAAGCGGCCGATGCGCCGCCGGTCACGATCTCGACATTCTTCACCAACGCCTGCGGGAAAGTGTTGATGTCGACCAGGCCAGTGATCGTGGAGCCGACCGAACGGCGACCATCGAGCAGCACCAGCGTGCGGACTTCACCCAGGTTGCGCAGGTTCATCGTGTTGATGCCCGCCAGGCCCGAGCTGATCGCAAGGCGCGAGTTGGCGGGGCGGGTGCTGCCGGCAAGCGCGGGAATCTGGTTGATGAAGTCGGCGAGGTTGTTCGTCGGCGACTGGTTCAGTATTTCCTGCTGCGTGACGACCGTCAGCGGTGTCGGCGACTGGAAACCGTCGCGTGCGATGCGCGTCCCTGTCACAATGATCTGATCCGCCGTTCCGGCCGCCGCGCTTTCCTGCGGCGCACCCGCATCCTGAGCGAGCGACGGAGCCGCATGGACCAGGGCGATGGCTGTCATCGCCAGCCCCAGACCGTGCCGGTGGCCGATCGGCCGGCGAACTGTTCCGAAATCACCCATATAAACCCCCTCTATCAGGGAGGGGCTGCACGCGGTTGCGGCGTGCGCAGCGTCAGAGCGCCGTCTTGCCCGACCCATTCTTACGATGACGACGGCGCAGCAAGGCGCTGTCCGCTTGCCGCCGCCGAGGCGCCGCGCCCCGCCGCCGACTGGCGGCCATGACCGGTTCCATGACATGAAGGTTACAGGCCGGTCGCGGCTGGTCAATAGTTTTGGTATTACTTTGATCGCATAAAGGTATAGCCAGGCGGAATGGCGGGTTGCCGAGCGACTGAAGCGTTAAGCTGGATAGCCCCAAGTTATGGGTAGCAGGTGGGTTGCTATAGCCCGGGGCGGCATTCCTGCGATAGGTTTCATGAGCTTCGCGCTCGGTATTTCAGACGAATAAGGGAAAGGGAGGCTGTATTGATTCAGCGTCGTGCATTTTTGTTGGCCACCGCAGCCGCTCTCACTGTGCCAGTTGTTTCTGCTTGGGGAGAACCGCTGGTAAAGGGCCGGTCTACCCGTGTGCGATTGACCGGAGCGCGCGCGCCCATCGACATTGTCGAGGATGAACTGGGCGTTCCCCATGTACGCGCCGGCTCGCTGCACGATGCTTATTTCGGTCAGGGTTATCTCGTCGCGCGCGATCGGCTGTTCCAGATCGATATCGATCATCGGCGTGACATGGGACGCATGGCCGAAGCCTTTGGCAAAGCCTTCGTCGCTGCGGACAAGGCGGCGCGCCTGTTTCACTATCGCGGTGACATCGACGCCGAACTCGCCGATTTGCCGCCGGGCGTGCTGGAATGCGCTGAAGGCTATGTCGCCGGTGTCAACGCGCGCATCGCGGAACTGGAGGCCGACCCGGCGCAGATGCCGTTGGAATATGGCATATTGGGCATCAACCCGATGCGGTGGGATGTGCGCGATCTTGTCCGCGCCCGGGGCATCGGCATGGGCGATGCCGATGATGAGGTGCGCCGCGCCCAGATGCAGGCGCAGGGCGTGCTGGACGCGGATCAGTTGATGGCGCCGCTGCGGCCCGCCTGGTCCTATACGGTGCCCGAGGGGCTCGACTGCGCGGCGGTCAGCGAAGCGGACCTAGGCATATTGCTGCCGTCGGCGCGGCCGGTGCCGTTCGACGCGATTCAGGAAGCCGCTCTCGATCCGGCCGAACGCCGGGCCGATCGCTTCGCGCAGGGCAGCAATGCCTGGACCATCGCGCCGTCGCGCAGCGCCACCGGCAGGCCGATCCTGGCCAATGACCCGCATCTGGGCATTGGCGGGTTCAGCCCGCGGCATATGGTGCATCTGACCGCGCCGGGCCTTGACGTTATCGGCGGCGGCGCGCCTGGCCTACCCGGCATCATGCAGGGGCATACGGACCGTTTCGCCTTCGGCCGCACCAATTTTCATATCGACCAAACCGACCTGTTCATCCTGCGCACCGCCAAGGAAGACCCCAATCTCTATTGGCACAAGGGCGAATGGAAGCGGTTCGAGACCTTTGAGGACGAGATCAGCGTCAAGGATGCTCCGCCGCAGCGAGTCACGCAGCGTTATGCCCAGGGCCGGCCGATTGTCGCGCAGGATCCCGAACGCCAGCGCGCCAGTGCCTTTGCGACCGTGTCGATGCTGCCCGGCGGCAATATGCGCTTTGCTATCATCGCTATCAATCTGGCGAAGGACTGGACCAGCCTGCGCCGGGCGTTTCGCATCCATACCTCGCCCACCAATTTCCATTATGCCGATATTGATGGGAATACCGGGTGGCAGACCATCGGCTATACGCCGATCCGGCCCAAGCATGACGGCCTTTTCCCAGCGCCCGGCGACGGCGATTATGACTGGACAGGCATCCTGCCGGTGGAGGAGATGCCCCATGTTCACAATCCGAAGGAAGGATGGTTCGCGTCGGCCAACCAGATGAACATCCCGACTGATTATCCCTATGACAAGAAGATCATCAGCTTCAACTGGAGCGATCCGTTTCGGTATAACCGCATTTCCGAAGTGCTGAACGCGCAGCCGCGGCACAGCGTCGCCGACAGCGTCGCGCTGCAACATGATGTTCAGTCGCTGCCGGCCCGGTCGCTGATCGCGCTGATCCCGGCCAAGCTGTCCCCCGATGCCGCAAAGGCCGCCGGGCTGTTGCGCCGGTGGGATTGCGGGATCGAGGCGGATAGCGCGGCGGCGCTGCTGTATGAAATGGTGATGCCGCAATTGTTGAGCGATTTCCGTGACGCGGTGGTGCCAGCGGCCGCCAAAGCCTTCATTCCCTCGGTCAACCTGTTCGAAATGCTGACCCTGTTGGCCAAGCCGGACAAACGGCTGGGCACCGACCCCGCTGCGGCGCGCGATGCCCTGATCGACGGGGCGTTGGCGGCCGGGTGGAAGAAGGCACAGGCACAGGCGGGGGGCGACCCGGCAGCATGGCGCTGGGGCGACTTGCACCGGGTCAAGATCACGCATCCGCTGGCGTCGTCGCTGCCGGCGATCGCGGCGGCGTTTCCACCGATCGAGGGTGGCCGTTCGGGCGGCGACAGCTACACGCCCATGGCGCGCGGATTCAATGCCAAACGGGGTTATCAGGTGTCGCACGGCGCCAGCTACCTGCTGGTCGCAGACGTAGGAGCCTGGGACAATAGCCGCTTCCTCCTTCTTCCCGGCCAGTCTGCCGATCCCCGCTCGCCGCGCTATCGCGATTTCTATCCGCGCTGGCTGGCGGGACAGATGCAACCGCTCTGGTTCAGCCGGGAGGCGGTGGAGCGCCATGCCGTGGCGCGCACGCTGGTAACACCCGGCTGATCGTTACATCGCATCGGCAAGAGCGACGAGCGCCCGGTCCACCGCGGCGCTCGCCTGCGCATCGGTGCCGTCGGGCATGTCGTTGGCGAGGGCGGAGAAGACCAGGGTACGGCCGCTCCTGGTGATGAAATAGCCCGACAGGGCGCGCGATGCGTTGAGCGAGCCGGTCTTGGCGAAAAGCTTGCCCTCGAGCACGGTGCCCTTGAAACGGTTCCGCAAAGTGCCGTCCTGCCCTGCAATTGGTAGCGTGTCCCGCCATGCGGCGCCCCAGGGCTGTCGCGCGATCCAGGCCAGCAGGGTGACGGCCGCCCGCGGGCTGACGCGATTATAGGAAGACATGCCCGATCCATCAGCGAAGCTGTAGCTGGCCTTGTTCACGCCCGCCTGGCCCATAAGCCGGTCGAGCGCCGCCTGCCCATCGGCGATGGAGCCGCTGCCCTGCGCACGCGCGACGCGGCGCAGCATCAGGTCGGCATGGAGATTCTGGCTCTGTTTGTTGATGATGCGCATGTCATCGGCCAGCGGGAGTGCTGGCAATTGCGCGAGCAACGATGCTGCGGGCGGGCGGGCGGCAGGCGCGCCGCCCCGGATTGCGGGATTGTCGGCGGGGCTGAGCGGCCGATGGC
>CEQG01085696.1_pt1 | contig 19451 bp, 8 predicted proteins | sample 350301 | NCBI WGS metagenome assembly CEQG01 (sample SAMEA2621242, study PRJEB7988) | marine metagenome | isolation source: saline water (ENVO:00002010), including | reverse complement strand
CCTCAGCCCCACCGGCCTGTCGTCAACGTCCTGCCCCGCAACAACTAGCGGGCTTCCAGTCGTCGTGCGGTAGATGAAACGGCGACCGTAGAACTCGTCGGTGCCGTACGGGTGCTCCGGCGGTCTCCCTGTCATCCGGTTGATGTACTCGCGCGACAACATCATGACCTGGCCCTCGGGGATGAGGTGCTTGATGAGTTGGGCATGTTCGACGAAACGGCCACTCTTCTCCACTCCGACGACCAGCGGGAAGGGCGCACGCCCGTGACTCGAGCAGTGGTCGGCGTACTCAGCGAGATACGTCTGGAAGCGCCGCTTGAGCGGCGCAACGACTCCGTGCAGGCCGAGGGGGCCATCCGTGATGAACATCGTCCTGGCTAGGGCGTCTAGTCCATGCTGACCGTCGTTGAAGAGAACCTGCATATACCCAAGCGAGGTCAGCCGTTCGGCAACCAGCATGAACCGGGTTAATGGGGACTGATTCGACCCCTCGGCGACGTACTCGTCATGAGTGCGCAGGACATCGCCGAGGTAGACATGGTGCCGACACTTCGGGCAGGACGTGCCTCCGATCGGAACGTCGATCACTCCTCCGGGCAACTCGTCGTCCTTCGCCCCGCAGGTCGGACACCGGCGCACTGGCGCGGTACTTTCAGGAGTGCCAGGAGTGCCGTGCAATGCAAGGAGCATGTCGGCGAGTGTGAGCTGGGAGGCGTCGTCGAACCGCGTGGTCGAAAGTACCCGGTCAAGCTCCTGGCGCCATGTATCAACGCCCGTCAACCCCGGGACAATGAGTCCAGACCCTGGGAGCGCGCCGTCGAACGCGGCGTGCTGATGGGCTTCCCGCAGCGCACGCGGGTTCACAAACGTTCCGGCACCCGCATCGTGGAGCTTCTCGATGTCGACGAACGATGCAGCAACCCTCACGTAGCCGACCTTGATCGTCGGGTGTTCCCTCGTCGCTTCGACCTCAGCGTCTGAGCCATCGACGGTGATCGCGAACCGAACTTGGCTCGCGAGGTCACCGTGGGCGAGCTCCGGTAGCGGAGTGCAGAGCGAAGTCACCAGCGATTCGTCACCGGGTGACGCTTGCGCGATGGACCAACGTGAGAATGCGTCGTGGACAGCCTGGCTGTTTACGACCGGCACATGGCCGAGCCGTGAGGCTCGCTCGGAGGGGTACGGCACCTACTTGACCTCTCCGGCGGTGATCTCGGCGAGACCCGCTGCCCTGCGGGCATTGTTGATCATTGCGTGGTCGAACTTCGCCACCTGAACGGGAACGATGTACTTGCCGGAGTACGTCTTCATCCGCACGAATCCCTGGTCCTCGACTCTGCGGATGCTCTCGGCCCAGGTCTTGAAATCGTAGTAGTGCGAAAGTTCTCGCGTCTCTACGTCTGAGTTCAGATGCGCCACGAGCCAGTTCGATGTGTTCGACAGGATTCGCTGGTCAACGCTTGAGACCTCTTGGGTCGCGTAGAGAAGCCCGATCTTGTACTTGGCAGCCTCCTTCGACAGACGGACCCATGGGTTGCCCGCCACCTCCTTGGCACCGCGCTCGAACAGGTTGTGCGCTTCCTCCACCACAATCTGGAACGGCTTGGGCTCAGCACCACTCGCGAAACTGTCGCGCGCATGGTTCAGGAGCGTGTTGACGATCCTCTCCGATAGCGATTTCACCACGGAGCCGTTACCGCGCGACAGGTCGACGACCACCAGGCGGCCCGCCATCATGTCCGCCCAGATCAGTTCGCCGATGTCGCCAACGGCAGCGGGATCATGGAATGGGCGCAGCCTCTTGATCGCGGAGTCGCCAGCGCGGCCTTCCATCGCCTTGAGGATGTCCGCGAGCTCGCCCGACGCGAAGTCATCTTGCCACGACCGCGTGAGCGCCCCGTCCTGATTCTTCTGCTGGAGCCAAGCGAGCAGATCTTTGGCCGCAGCCGTTGTGCCAACGTAGGCGTACTGTCCATTGCCCGTGACTCCCTTCACCACCGGCTTGCCGCCGCCGGCAAGCTCGGTCACCAGGGCTGTCGTGAGCGTGACTCGCGTGTTCGCGAGCGGTCCAGAGATCCCTGCTCGTTCCAGCAGCGCATAGAAGGCTAGGCGGTTCCGCTCGAAGTGGTTCATGGCGCCGAAGTCGCTGGGGTCCGGCGCTTCGAGGCTGACCGCTCTGAATCCGGCCATGTATTGGGCGCCAGAAGAAGCCGACTCTGCGACCTCTTGCTGCACCATTGCCCAGACGGTCGACAAGGTCGTCGGGTCGAGGAAGTTGATCCGCAGCGCGCGTTCAACCGGCTTACTTGCGTCTGGCTTGTCCTTGTAGATGCGCACTTGGTCCGCCGTGTCGCCAATCAGACGCAGTCCAGTCTTGTCCTGGTCGTTGACGTTCGCGTACTCGCCTTGCGGATCGAAGATCAGTTGCCCGATCGGAGTGCCGGACGCCGCGGCGTGAGTTGCTACGGCAGTCACAAGTGTCTTGATCGTGTTCGACTTGCCAGTCCTCGTCATGCCGAAGACCGCCGTCTTGCGCGCGACGAAGTCCTCAACGTGAACGGCAACCTTCGCCATGTCCACGCCTGCTGCCCGCGCGCGACGCCGAGTTGAGGCAAAACGCACGACTCCGAGCTCGAGCAGGTCGAGCCCCTTCGGTTCCGGATACGAGGCAAGCCACGAGAGGACGCGTTGCGAGGGTAGGAACACTTGGTAGCGGGCTGATGAGACAACGTTGTCGATGTCGGAACCGAACTCGATCTCCGTCGCGTTCGGTTCGGTATAGAAGGTGCCGATCACTTCGCAATCGAACGCCGACTGCTGCAGCTCATTCCGCGTCAATTCATCTGTGACGTCATCGAAGTCCTTACCCGAATCACCTGCATCCCGAACGACCGCCAGGCGGGTCTGCACGAGATCGGACTCGTTCGGAAGGGGCTCGGTACCTCTGACGCGCAGGAGGATGAGTTCCTCATCGTCGAGGGCGAACCCTTCGGGAGTCTGCTTGCCAGCCGCGGCGAGGAGGAACGCCCCGTGCGGCACCCCGCCCGCCTGGGTCTTGCGCCAATCATCCGTGAGGACGATCGCCCGGCTGTAGTCGAGCCGGAAGATGCCTCCGACCGCAGCACAGTCGTCGTTGATGAGGGACGCCAACGGCGTCGCGGCACGTGACGACTGGATGATCGCTGAACTAAGACTCATATCGGGTGCACCTTCTGTTGCTCCGGCTGTACGTAGGCGTCGCGAACGAGGCTACTGAGGAGGTCCGACAGTTTCCGGCGTTATCGCCCCGACGCCGCGCGGCGTGCACGTTGATCGTCTTCCGGCACGTCTCGGCACAGCTCGGCCAGGTCGCACTTCGAGCACTTCTCGTCCCACACGGGCAGCCGCGGAAGGTCGTTGCCGCGGAGCGCGTCGCCGGCGTCCTTGATTCGACCCCGCACAGCGGCGAGCAATGGATCCTCGACGAGCTCCCGGATCGTCTTGCCCTGCTCATCGAGGTTCAGCACCTCGATGAGATCGGCACGCTCACCCGTAAGTTCTTCGTAGCCGACGGCATAGACGTGGAGCTGGTCGCGTGTCACGTCCTCGTCTTGTGCCCGTGCGGTGGACTTGAAGTCGACGATCGCGACCTCATCGCTGTCGAGTCGGCGGACAAGGTCGATGCGGCCGTCGACCGTGATCCCGGGGGCGACGTGCACCTGGATCTGTTTTTCGCTGTGGACAGTCCGCTCGAGATCCTCAGCGTGATCGGTGAGGTAGCGCTCGACCGACTTGATGGCCGCCGTACGGAGGGTCGCCCTAAGCGCCGGATACGCGTAGGGCGCGTGGAGGTGCCGATCTACAAGGTCTTCGGCTGCGCTCGCGGTGAGGACGTCCCCGTCCAACGCCCGCTTATGCGCTTCAGCGAGCGCGTCGTGGAGCCCCTTGCCGTAGCCAAGTGCCTCGTGCAGCGGCGGGTTGAAGCCGTAGAGGAACCGAAGCTTGAACTGGTACGGGCACTCGAAGAGGTACTTGAGTTCCGAGAACGAGAGGGTGACGCTCGGAAGCTCCTGCTTCGCATGCGGTTCGAGTGAAGGCGCCGGCGCTCCCGGGTCACGAGTCAAGAACCATGACTGCCGCGCACAGTGGTCGAAGAACTGGGAGCGGCGGCCGTAAAGCCGATTGCCTGGCACCGGGGAGTATGAGGCGAACAGATACTTCTGGGCGCGGGTGACGGCCACGTAGAAGAGCCGAGTCTCGTCCTCGACGGTCCCGCGATAGCGGTCAGGACTCGCGACAGCGGTGTCCGGGATGACATGGAAGAGACCGAGCCCACCCTGCCTCTTTGCGGGGAACCGGTTGTTACGGAGGCATGGCACGAACACGACTGGCCACTGCATGCCCTTGGCCTGGTGGACGGTCGAGATGACGACCGCATCGGGCGCCGCGTAACCGACGTCAGCGTCAGCGTCCGCGTAGTAGTCAGGTGCCTGATGCTCGAGCCAGTCGGCGAACGCCTTGTACTTCTGCGCGGGGTCGGTGTTGAAGTAGATCGCCTCGAAGTCCGAGATTGCTTGGCTGAACTTGCCGAGTTGATAGAAGACCAGTTCCGCCCTGGCCGGGTCGCCCGGCACTGTGTCTTCGCGGAGCGTCAGTGCTTCGAGGAACTCCAGGTACAGGCGCTGGATGTTGTAAACGCCCCACCGCTCCCCGCGGTCGAAGTCGCGACCTTCGTCCAGAACACGCATGGCCGTCGACCAGTCGCACCCCGTGGGCACAAGAGCAGCGTCATCGAACAGGGTCCGCAACGCCGGACCATCTAGCTCGCCGACCATGTAACCGAAGACGCCGACAATCGCCTGGATCTCAGGGCTGTCGAACAACCGGTTGAGTCCCTTGATGACGAACGGAATCTGGCGTCGTCGCATCTCGTCCACGAGAGGTCCGGCGTCTCGGGCGACCGAGCGGAACAGCACCGCGCAGTCCGACCAGGACAGACCACGCGGATTCGTGCTCGGTCCATCGGTGAACGCGACACCTCGCATGGATTGGATCCGGTCGCAGATCCATGCAGCCTCCGCCTCTGGATCGGCGAAGTCGAGGGCAAGTAGGTCCCCGCGCGCGAAGTTCTGGTGCCCGGCCGCCACCATGGCCTTCGAAAGTCGTGATCTGGAGGGGATCAACTCAGCCACCGATCGCCCGACTTCAACAACGCCCTCGCTCGAGCGGAAGTTGTCGTCGAGGGTGACCTGTCGGACGTCGGCGTAGCGGTCCTTGAACGACAGGATGTTGCCGACTTCGCTGCCGCGCCATTGGTAGATCGTCTGGTCGTCATCACCGACGACGCAGAGGTTCGCGCCGAACTGCACGAGCCCGCGGATCAGTCGTTCCTGAAGAGGATTGACGTCTTGATACTCATCGACGACGACGTAGCGGATCTGCTCGCGGATGTTGCGCTGGACCAGTTCAGCCTCAGCGTCCTCGTCTGGATCGCCTTCGAGAAGCTGCACAGCGAGGTTGATCATCTCCGTAAAGTCGAAGTACGCGTTGTCGTACAGCAACTTCATGTAGTCCCAATGGGACTTGAGCACGCCGGCCGGGACCTGTTCCTCGTCGATCGTGTCTTCCCGGAGGACACTGGTCGCCTGCATGTAGAGCTTCGAGTGAATGAAGCGCCGAAGGCGCGGCGTTCCAGGAGAGAGGGTTGGGCACTCCGTGAGCCCCGACTTTCGGCTGTTGCGATCGATGAACAGGCGCGTGGTGATGTCGGTGAGTACGGAGAACTTGAACGTCTCAGGCACCAGTCGCTGAACCAGATCAAGCGCGTAGCCGTGCATCGTTCCCACGTACATCTCGGCGATGCCCTGAGTGCTGGCACCTTCGACCTCGAGGACGGTGTGGATCCGCTCCTTGAGCTCGGCCGCAGCTTTCTCCGTGAAGGTGAAGGCGATGACGTTGCGCGGCTCCATGCCCGGCAGCTTGAGGATTTCGGCGACTCGCTGCGAGATCACCTGCGTCTTCCCGGACCCTGCGCAGGCAATGATCTGCAGGGGCTCGTCGAGGCAGGCGATGGCCGCAGTTTGCGATTCCGTGTAATTAGTCATGCCGCATCACAAGATCAGGTGCTCCTCGAGTGAGAACCGACTTGCGAGACCAAGCAGTAGGTTCTCACAGGCACGATCGACCCAACTCGTGAACAACCACCAGTAGATCCCGCCCCGTAGCGCCTCGACCTGCTGCGGGCGATACCGAACCATGTTGCTCAGATGATGAAGCAAGAGGAATGTAACCCCCTCTTGCGACAGCAGCTCGGGTCTGGAAGACAACACGATGTGGTCGACCCCGCCCTTCGCAGTGCGGTCACGCAAGATGAGCGATCGATCGAACTCCGCACGCAGCGGCATCAACACATCACTGGTTCGCGAGTACGGCGTCGGAGTGATCGACTCGTACGTGTATGTGTCGACGTCGGAAGGATCGTGGACAAGTTGGAATCGCGACGCGAAGATCGCTGACTCCTGGAGGAGCGAACGTGCCGTCAGACCGCGTTCCTCAAGAACCATGCGCGATACGTCAAAAGTCAACCATGCCAGGCGCTTACTACCAGCGCCGGAACTCCGGACGTCACTTTGAGCAATCGGGACCAGCTTTGGCTTCGTCCCAAGTGCGTCGCTGTAGAGGTCAGCGCCCTCGACCAGGTACGCCGAAAGCCTAGAGATCTGAATCTTCTCTCCTGACGGCCAACAGAATCCCTGCCCGGTGCGTATGGCCAACATTCGGAAGATGCCGTTCTGCGACACCTTCGCAAACTCCTGGGTGAAGCGATATCGCTGACCCGGCGAGGAAGCATCCGACGCGCCGTGCGGCACCTTCGCGGGACTCGTGACCACTGGGTCGACGAGCGTCAGGTACGCCTTCACCAAATTGAGGGCGAAGTAGTACGCCGGCAACGGCTTCGTCGCAGGGTCCAGCTGTGCAATCACGTCGTAGTACTGGCGGGCCTGATGGATGTAGGCCGCCAGACGCCGCGCCGCCGCCGGGTCGTGGCCTGCCCCGTGAAGCCTGCCTAGCCTCTGGAGTCCATCGCCAGTAGCTGCTGACTCGACTGATGACCAGAGATCGGCCGAGCTCGCCCGCGGTGAGAGTAGCCGCTGGTGGGATCCGACTCCCGGCACCACTGGCCGACCAGTCACCGCGATCGGCGCGCCCTCGCGCGCGTCAGGCGGTCTCCCCGCCGGGAGCGCTTTGCTCGTTCCTCTGGCCATGTCAGACCTCGAAGACCTTCATGACCTCGTCCCCGTAGTCGTTGATGACCTTGACTGCGATCTTGTTGCCATGAGAGGGAGCCGGGAACGGGCGTGACACGGTCTGGTACATCGACTCCCAGCCATCCTGATCGATGTCGGCCTTCAGCGCGGTCTTCAGCCGCTTGTAGGGGTCGTTCCCGCCCGTGAAATAGCAATGCCGAACGAAGAACGACTCACCGTTGTAGTCGGTGTCGATCATCCACAGGGCGATCTGGCTGGTGTCGTTGCTCCGGACCTCGCCCGTGGTCGGGTCGTAGATGTCGACACCCTTCAGCTCGACGATGTAACCATCCGACCGTTTCGAGATGTCGATGTCCGGCTCGCCGAAGACGGTGAACAAGTTGCCGGCGCCGGTCTTCTTGAGCTCCTCCCCCATCAGCAGGTCCGCGTTCATCCGTACCATCAGGACCGGAAGCTTGCCGAGTAGTCGTGCGCCCTCGACCTGAGCGAAGCCCTCATCCGTCGCCTCCACGGTGACCCCGTCGGTCTCGGTCACGTTGGTGACGTTCGGATCGAAGGCGAAGCCGAGGATGCAAAGCAGGTCGACGTTCTCAGCCTGGATGGCCTCCTTGGCGGCGTTCTTCACGTAGGCCGCGCTGACCGTTCCGTACTGCGGGCCGACCGCGATGCCGACACGAGACGGCTTTGCATGATCGCCGCTCGGCACCTGCTCGCCGATCGCCTGGACGTAGGAGCCGGCATAGGTTTCGAAGGCAGCGAACTTGATCCGCTCGGCTTTGGTGCCGTTCTGGATCCCGGCCGAGGCCAGATTGTCGAGAATCGACTGTTCAAAGTTCGGGGCGTCCGCATCCCTCGCGGCGTCAGTTTCTGATCTCGGCTCCTCCCAGTCCTTGAACGACAGCGCGCGATGCGGGCTAAGCGATTCGACCGTGAATGGGCCTGCGACACGGACCCTCTTGGCGTCCTCGAAGGGCTTGTCGTAGAGGAGCTCGTAATCCGAGTGGCGCTTGATCACAGCGTCGATCTCCGCGCGAGTCATTCCTTCCTTGATGTCAGGATTGTTTGCGATTGCCTTCAAGGTGACGTGCTGAATCCGATCGCATACGAAACCCTGGCGGATGTCACCCGCGAACTGTTGGCGCGGGAGGACATTGGCGGTCAGGCTTTGCTCCTTGCGGTAGCCCTCGGGCGAATCTGCGAGGAGATACCAGGGGTACCTCGACGCCATGATCCGCTGTCGGGCTAGTGCGAGGGCGACCCTGGATGTGTCGATCGTGACCCAACGCCTGCCCCACTGTTCAGCGACGTGCGCAGTTGTCCCAGAGCCACATGTAGGGTCGAGCACGAGATCACCAGGATCCGTCGCCATCAGCATGCAGCGCTCGATTACCTTTGCGTTTGTCTGCACCACGTAAATCTTTGGATCTGCTCTGCTTTGCACGCCGCCGAGATCCATCCATGTATTGGTGATTGCAAACGCCGGGAAATCTTCGAGGTACCGGACATAGGAAAGCGTGTTGCGAGTGGCCGCAACACGCCCCGCGAGCACCAACCTCGCCATCCCAGCTTCGTGCGTCTTCCACCGAGCTTGCATCGTGGGGCGAAACTCACGCCCGTCAATGGTTACGGGGAACCAAGAGGCGGCACCCTCGCCCTTAGCACGGCCGACACTCTGGCTCGTCAGATTGTCCAATCGATACAGGCGGCCGTTCTCATCCACGGAGGTGTACTTACTTGCGCCGGCGCCGCCCGCTTCCTTCGCGGAGAACAGCCGGCGGAACTTCGCACTCTCGCGGGCTCGTGCAAACCATAGGATGTAGTCAGCCGTCCCCGCGAGGAAATCGCTTGTTGCTCCGCCGGTTGTTGAAAATGGAATTTGAGAAACGAAGTTCTGGGCCCCAAACACCTCGTCCATGAGTGACCGCACAAGGTGCACATTCTCGTCACCGATCTGGACAAAGCACGAGCCTGACTCAGTAAGAAGCTCACGGGCCGCCATCAATCGGTCGCGCAGATATCCTAGATACGAATGGATGCCAAGTTCCCACGTGTCTCGAAACGCCTTGATCTGCTCGACCTCGCGGGCGGCGTCGGTCATTCGCCCATCCGAAACGTCACGACTCTTCGTAGAAACCTGCCAGTTCGAGTTGAACTTGATCCCGTATGGGGGGTCGATGTAGACCATCTGGACCTTGCCGCGGAGTTTCTCCCTGTCCGCGAGCGACGCCATCACCTGGAGGCTGTCGCCAAGGATCATGCGGTTCGACCAGTTGGCGTCGTGCTCATAGAACTCGATCTGCTGGAGGTCGTCGAGCCCGTCGAAAGAGTCAAAAAGCGTGAGCTCGGGTTCGTCCTCTGGGCGTTCAGCGGTACGGCGAAGGTTCTCGATGAGGACCCGCGGGTCGATCTTCTCTTGGATGTATATCGGTGGCGCGTCGGTGACCAACTCGTCGTCATACCCCTGGATCTCTTCCGCAGATGGGTATTTCCCACGCCAAACAATCTGGGGGTCGAGCGACTCGTCGCGGGCGTAGCGAACCTGACGGACCTCCTCGAGGCTGACACCGCCAAACTGCTCCGCGATCTCGGCTGTCGGGTTGTTGGTGCGCTTCTCGTCATGCGTGATCGAGTTGACGGGGGTCGGGCCCTTGGAGGTGTTACGCGCCACGAGCGCTCCTATCACTGCCAGTCTCGTTGAAGTCGAGAAGGTCGAGGTCGCCGATGATCGGCGCATCGTCGTAGAGGGCCTGGATCGCCTCAGCGATCCTGACCTTGAAGCTGTTGGGGTCGGTCATCTCGGTATATCCCCAACGGCCGAAGCCACCGTGGTTGTTGACCGAGGTGCACCAAGAGTCGCGTGCCGTGGTCGCCTTCTGCTGGGTTGGGCCGGGGCTCTTCTGGCTCCCAGAGACTTCGATGATCAGGGTCCGCTCGACGTCGGACTCGTCGCGCTTGACCAGGCGGACGAGGAAATCGGGAACGTAGGAGTGGCTCCGCCCTTTGTGCACGTACGGGATGGTGAAGCCCAGGTGGTCGTTCTTCACATAGGAGTGCACGTTCCTGTTGAGCTCAAGCTCGGCGGCAAGGAGCTGCTCCCAAGTGTTGCCGTCCTTACCATCGAGCGTCACGTGAGAGACCTCAGACTTCTCGGCCGTCACGACCCGTTTGCGGGTCACGAAGTCAACGTCGGCCGTAGATCCTTCCGGGTCGAACCGGTTGATCATCGGGCGAAGGCGCTCACGTCGGTTGCCCACATGCCGGGTGATGGCATTCCAGACCTGCTCGGCCGCGAGGACCCGCGCTTCGGTGATTGTCATGAGGTAGCCGAGGCTGTAGTCGCCCTTGAGCTCGACCTTCTGCTCGATCCAGTCCTGGCAAATCTGCACAAGCTTCGGAAAGAGCCATGGACGCTTGTCGCCAGCGGTCGTGAACTGCTCATCGAGAATCCGCTTGGCCAAGGCGAAGGCGACCTGCTGCGGTCGGTACGCCGTGGGGTCCCCTTCCTCGAGCTCGCGCCTGCCGACGACTCCTCCCATTTCGACCCAGGTCGGAACAGTGTTCGGGCCGATCTCGAAGACAGGCGCCTTCTCCAGATCTAGCCAGATGTCTTCGTCGGGCAGCTCTACGCGGTAGCCGTCGAGCTTCGGGAATGTGATGCGCAGATTGTCGCGGCCTTCGAGCGCTCGCACCTCGATGGAGGGCTTGGGTGGCGCTGGGTCGACGATGGGCTTGTCGCTGGAGATGAACTGGAACGGGATGCCGTACACGTTCGCATACTCGGGCTCGAAGAACCCTGCCTCGTTCGTGGCGTAGTTCCGGCGGCGAAGGCCGCGGCCGACGACCTGTTCGCAAAGCAGCTGGCTGCCGAACGCTCGGACACCCAGGATGTGCGTCACGGTGTTGGCGTCCCAACCCTCGGTGAGCATCGAAACGCTGACAACGCAGCGGACGTCAGCGCCGAGCTTGCCCTTCTTCCCGACCGTGTTCATCACCTCGCGCAGCAGGTCCTGGTCGGTGAGCTTGTCGGTGTCAGCGCCGGGGTTGCGCTGGCGATACTCGGCCTTGAACTTGGCGATCTCAAGGCCGGCCGCCTTCTTGAAGTCGTCCTTGAGCGCCTCGCCAGATTCGAGCTGAGCCGAGTCGACCAGGATGCTGAATGGCCGGGCGACCAACTGACCATCGACGATGTTGCTGAAGAGAGCCAGATTCCCCGGCTTGTGAGCGGTGACCTCGCCGTCCTCGACGATCGCCTCGCCAGCGATCCAGTCGTAGACGAGCTTGCTCACTACTGTGTTGGGGCAGACCACGATGAACACGGGCGGCGTCTCGCCGTGGGGTTTGAGGACCTTCTCCCAGTGGTCATACGCCCTCTCGTAGCTGCGGTAGAGGCTCCGAAGGGCGCCCTCCAACTCCTTGGGCGGGAGCCAGTCCTTGACGGTGTCCTTCGCGGCACGTTTCGGCAGGAGCGGCCCGACGTAGTCCCAGAGTCGCAGGTAGGTGACGAGGTCCTCGTCCGCGTTGTCGTCGACTGGGGTCCTCGGGACCTTGACGATGCCAGCCTCGATCGCATCCATCAGCGAGAAGTCGCTGACCGTCCAGGGGAAGATGTAGCCCTCGTTGTAGCCGCTGCCCGAGAGATAGAAAGGCGTTGCTGAGAGGTCCCAGATCTGCTTGATGCCGGCGTGCTTGGCGATGGCTTGGAGCCCAGAGAACCAAACGCCCGCCTGCTCGTTCTCCTCGTTCTGCTCCTTGGCCCGCCTCTCGCCCGTCTGGATGGGCCGAGCGAGGTAGCAGTGGTGCGCCTCGTCGTTGAGGACCATGATCTGCTGCTTGTCCGCACCGAGGTCGCGGAGCACCCGGCTCACCATGGCCTTCGGCGTCTCTTTGAAAGGGTCGTCTGCCCGATCGCCCTTGAGCAGCAGGCGCGTGTTCTTCGCGACGCCCTTGATCTCCTTCGCGTCCTTGAGAAGGAAGGAGTGGTAGTTCGTGATCACGATGCGTGCGCTGTCGAGGCCGCCCTTGAGGTCTGCCGGCACCAGGTCACGCAGGTCGTAGTAGTTCTCGGCATCCTCAGGCAAGAGGACACGTAGGCGGTCACGGATGGTGATTCCGGGGGCGACGATGAGGAACCGGTTGGTGAACCGTGCGTCTCGAGGCGCGTACTGCTTGTTCAGGGTCTGCCAGGCGATGAGCATCGCCATGACGATCGTCTTGCCGGAGCCCGTGGCCATCTTGAGTGCGGCCCGCGGAAGGCCGCCGTTGTGAGTTTCATTCTCGGGCTTGAGCCGCTTTCGCCAATCGGCGTACGGCGCGTGGCGGCCGGCGACCTCCGTCAGGAAAATCGCGGTCTCAGCTGCCTCGCGCTGAGCGAAGATGACCCGGTTCTCGCGACTCGGGTCGGCCCAGTGCTGGAGCAGCTTCCTTGAGATGGGGGTGACGCCGGCGTACTGGCCGTCGCGGCGCCACCGCTCGACGTCGCGACGGACGTCGTTGATCAGGCTGTTCTTCTCCCGACGCTCGTGGGTGGCGTCGAAGTCGAATCCCTCCTGTTCGGAGCCGTCTCCACCCTTCCTGCCCTTCTTGCTGACCGCGATTGGGATAAAAGACTCGCTCGGCCGCCGGCCGTCCTTGATCTCACCCGTCGGTCCCTGCGGGCCGATGAGGTAATGACGGTCAGGCTGCTCGTAGGGCGAGTTGAGAATGGGATTATCAATCGTCCCCGTCATGCGCACCCATCCCTGTCGACTCCTAGACGGTCCCACCCTAAGCAGAGGTCGCGACTTGCGGGTCGCTTCCGGCCCGGTGAGTCATCCAGATGATCACCCCCACCACCGACAGAACGCCGAAGCTCGTTCGGCTGCATCCCGTCGGAGGTTGCAGGTAACTTCGCAATCAGCGCTAGCGAAGGGCTGCGGATGACATACGGACTCGACGCGCCGGCTACCCTCTCCAGGTCGTCGGACCACCTTGGGAACCTTGCCAACATTCTCAAGGACCTCGGGGGCGGCGGCACCCTCCTGCACGAGCTGACGCAGAACGCGAACGACGCGGAAGCGGACCGCATCACCTTCGTCGCGTCGCGCGAGGAGCTCACCGTCTGGAACTCGGCGGTCTTCAGCGACTGCGGGCACCAGGAGGACATGAAGCGTTGTCCCTGGAAGGTTGACGAGGAAACGCGCAGTTGCGACCTGCACTCGTTTCGCCAGGTCGCGGGTCGGCACAAGGCCAACGATGCCCGGACAACGGGGGCGTTCGGCGTGGGCTTCACCGCCGTCTATCAAGTCACAGATCACCCCGAGGTCCTTACCGCCGGGCGACACCTGATCCTCGACGAGGCTCGCGACGAAAACGAGCGCATCGTTCAGTGCCCTGGAGGATGCGCTCGGGATCACTCGTCTGACGGAACAACCTTCTACCTGCCTTGGGCCCGCGAGCACACGTCTTTGCGCCGAGACTTGAGCGCACCGCCCCTCGCTGACACCGATGTCGCACGGCTCATCGACGAGCTGCACGACGCAGCCAGCGCTGCCTTGGTGTTCCTCGACCGAACTCAAGCCCTGAGCATCGAGTCACCCGAACGGACCTCCAAGGTCATCAGGGAGCAGCAAGGTGACAGGATCACCATCACGGTCAACGGCAATCCCTCGGAGTGGTTGCTCCTCGAGGGCGAGGCCGAGGGTGCTGCGCGACTCAAGCAGGAGTACGAGCCAGACTCGCAACGTTCCCCGCTTGTCCAGGTCGCCGTACCCGTCGAGGAGAGCGTTGTAGGGCGCATCTTCGCGGATCTCCCCACGGAGACGCGGACCGGTTGGAGCGGCCACGTCAACGCCACGTTTTTCCCGCGTCAGGACCGCAAGGGCGTGGAGTTCGATAGCCGTGGGTTTCGAGGCAAGTGGAACGACGTCCTCATCGATGCCGCAGCCGTCCTCGTGGCCGACAACCTAGAGACCATCGCCCAGGAACTCGGCCATCGAGTCGCATGGAACTACCTGGTCGACGTAGAGAGGGTCAACCGCGACATCGCCAAGGATGAGTACCCAGCGGTGTTCAGTGGCTTCTTCGAGCGTGCCAAGGAGCTCGCGCCCGCATCGCGGATCGCTCTGTTGGCCGACGACACGGCCGTCCTTCCCGCGGGCACCCTCGTGCCGCGAGATGAGGAGGAGTACGACGCTGTCGACGTCCTGCTGCGACTGGGCGTACCGGTCCTCGCGGAGTCGGTTCGTCCGCTAGCGAGGCAGACGACGCTGACGCAGTACGGCATGCGCCTACTCGGGATCGTCGACGTCGTTTCGGCTCTCGAGGAATCTGGAGTCACTGAGCCGTGGGCGCCGGAGGGTGACGCGGCACCGCTTACGACTGCGGACGTCGAGGCTCTGTTGCGATTGCTCGACCACCTTCAGGAGCGCGGCAAGTCGCTGCTGTCCAACTCCCATATCGCCGACGTGGCAATCGTCCGATGCGTGGACGGGACGTTCGCGGCAGCGAGCCAGGTATCCAAGCTCGAAGAGGACGACCGAGCACTGTTCGAGTTGCTCGACCCGGATCTGAGAATCGTTGACACGCAGTGGGTGACCACGCTCTGTCCGAAGCTCATAGAGTTGTGCGACGACATCACGACTGAGCGTGCGATCGACATTTTCGAGGCCGATCCGCAGGCGCTGGAAGTGGCTCCCGACCTGGTCCTCGATTGGCTGGACAATCATCGAGGCGCGCTGTCATCTCTTGTCAGTCGCGTAAGCGCGCTCCCGGTCTTCCCGAGCACACGAGGCGATCTCCGACCGCTCGACGAATTGTCCCTGTCTTCAGACTTCGACGACGTTCTCGGTGTCGCCGACGTTGTGGATCGCGACAAGACTGCCGGCCACACCGATCTCCTACACCTGCTCGGAGCCCGAGAACTCGACGCTGTCGAATATCTCTTGCGCCACGTTGTGCCCGCAGCGACCAACGGCCTGACGACGGACCAGGCGCGGCAGGTTCTTCAGATCATTCAGCGCCACCGCGTCGAGCTTGAACAGTCTTCGGGTGCGCGCGATGTTCTCCGCCAAGCCCCACTCGTGCCTTGTGCCGACGGCCTTCACCCGGCCCACGAGGTTCACCTGCCGAATCGAGCACTCACGCTGATTGCGCCCGCGGCGCCGACCGCCGACACCGATGGCATGGCCTCATACCTCATCGAAACCCTCGTGTGGCTCGGCGTGTCCGAGCACCCCAGCGCAGCCGTGCTGAACGAAGCCGCTCAACGGCTCGGCCAGCAGGAGGAAACGCCCAGTACAGACGTCGTCCTTGCGGTCCTCGATGCGCTCCCGTACCCACCAGATTCGGACACCGTCCCCCCGCCCTTGCGGTCGCTTCAAACCTCGCCATGGCTCCCGTGCGAGGACGGCTCGCGCGGTAGGCCCGAGGAGACATTCGCGACGTTCCAGCGATACCTCTTCGAGTCCCAGGGCAAAAAGCTCGCGCTGAACGTCAACGACCAGCGACGGCTGGCGCCGGTGCTGGAGTGGCTCGGCGTCCAGAGCACCCCAACGACCGCGATGGTTATCGCGCACCTGCGCCACTGCGTGTCCGCGGCCAGCCGACTCCATCCCGAGGTCTACCGCGCCCTGGGGCAGGCGAAGGAGGAGCACGCCGTTCGTGCGCTGAGCCGCGAACCGTGTGTTCAGATCGGCGACGGCGTCTTCGTTGAGCCGAACATCGTCTTCTGGTCTGATCCTGGACTCGGTGAGTGGGCGCACGTTCTGGCGTCGAGCAACAGGGACTACCAGGCCTTTTTCGATCGGGTCGGGGTGAGTGAATCAGCGGAGCCGGCCCACATCGAGGAGACACTGAGACGAATCAGCCGGGCGGCTGGGAACACGCGGCTCGATGATGACACCAAGCGCGTCGTGCACCGCTGCTGGGAACTGCTCGACCAGAGCCTTGACGAGTCGGCCGACACACTGACGAGGCTCGGAGCGATCAAGTCTGTCGTCGGCCCACGTGATCTGCTGGAAAAGCCCGAATTGCTGCTATTCGCAGACGGCCGCCGGCTTGCTGAGACGATCCTTCTGATTAGGGACAACCTGATCCGACGGGACCGCTCGACGCACCGTGCGCTAGCCGCAGCTGGAGTCCGGCCCGCCGAAGACGTCATCAGTGCGCATATCAACGAGGAAGCAGAAGCAACCGATGCGTCTTCGCTCTCCGCGCTCTTGAGCGAGCGCATGCCCGCGCTCGAGCGACTTGCCGAGGCACAACGTGTCGAAGATGGGGCGCAGTACGACCTCGAGCGGCTTGCCGAGATCAGCTTGGAAGTGATGCCTGACCTCACTGTCGAGTACGTCACCCGATTCGCGCATCAGCATCAGGTCGACCCTCCCCGGACGACGGAAGCGATCTACCTGCAAGGCGACGGCCGCCTGATTGTTCGGGCGGAGATTCCCAACCGTCACATTGCTCGCGAGATTGCCCTATGCATCGCTCCCGAGGTCGACGTCAGCTCGCTGGCACCTTCCATCCTGGAAATCCTGGCGGCCTCCGACCTCGCTGAGGCCATGACCGTCCTCGACGAGTACGGGGTGCGGGATCTGGACCACACAGAGTGGGAGCAGGTGGGCAGCGAGACCTCCATCGAGGTCCACGACCTCGACCTGGACGACGTTGTTCGGTCCGACGAGGACCTCGACCCAAGTCACACCGAGGACGCGGCCGCGCCGTCCGACGACGATTCAACCGAAGGCGCTGCGAACGACGCCGAGTCCGAGGCCGGCGCGAGTGCGGGCGGGGTTGGCGCGGGGTCGACCAGCCCGGGCCGGAAGCGCATCCAACGTGGCAGCGGCGGTGGGCAGCGGCGGACTCACATGGCGTCCTTTGTGTCCTTCGACGACGAGGAGAGGGACCACGACGAGAGCGGCGACGAGGCGCCCGAGAAGTCACCCGTGGACAGCGCGGGCGTTCGCCGGGTCCTCGAGTACGAACGGTCCTGCGGTCGAACCCCCGAGGAACAGGCTCACAACAACCCCGGGTACGACGTCCTCTCCAGGGACGCAGATGGTGCAGTTCTCCGTCGCATCGAGATCAAGTCGATCGGCGGACCGTGGACAGGCTTCGGAGTGTGGATGTCGTCCACCCAGCTCGAGGAGAACCGGAACCATCCAGATGACTTCTGGCTCTATGTTGTCGAGCACGCGGAGGACGACGACGCTGCAGTGATCTACCGCATCCACGATCCCGTCGGCCAAGCAACAAAATATGGATTCGATGCAGGATGGCAGGCACTTCGCGAACCGGAGATCGAGCGCGACGACACCGGCCGGGCCCTCATGGGATCCACCCGAAGACTGCTCGGATGGCGAACGAATTCCGGGGGGCCAGCCGCCACTCAGTGAAGGTCAGAGCCTGTCGATCCAGGTGTCCCCTTCTCGGTCGTCCCAGGCCGACTGCTCCCGAGGGGAGGCACTTCCCTGCTGACCGAGTTGCGACAGCACCCGAAGCGCTTCGTCGTGCGACAGTGCACGCAACGAATCGACCGAACGCCCTGCCGCTGCCTCGATGGCCAGTTTGCGTTCCGCCATCGACTGCTGACCGCGGGCATCAAGCGCCTTCCGCAGCAGGTCGACTTGCCAGTCAGCGATCGATGTCGAACCGGTCTCCTGCACCGGCGGCGTCGCCGACTCGTCGTCACCAAAGAGTGAAAGGTCCTCTGTCACACGTCCGATCCTACGAAGACACTTGCGGCACTCGCGGCCCGCGGGCCATCCCGCGACGCGCAGCCGCGGCGATGGCCCGCAGCATGACGCTGAGCGTCAGCACGGCAACCTTGATCGCGTCCCAGGCCAGCATGAGCACGGCGAAGTTGAGCCAACCTGGTCCCCCGTTAGCGACGGCCTGGCCCAGCATGTGCATCACCACGAGCAGAGCCGCTACGAGCACAGTGAGCAAGGCAGCCGTGCTCCATCGAGGCTCCTGAGCACGCACGCGGCGAGTCAGCAGATTCGTGGGCGCGTAGGACTGGAGGTACCGGTGCATCGCCGTAACGGCGAAGAGGACCGGCAGCGCGAGAAGGATCAGCATTGGGTGCCTCCCGACGGTTGGGACCTCCTCGATACTCACGGACGATGACGGTCGCCGAATGCACGTGGCATCCCTGTGGAGGACAACTACACGTGGTGACCTATGGCACGGAAATGACACGGCCTTCCATCACCCGCGTGGCAGCGCGGCGTTCGGGCGTGCTCACCGATCTCGCCTCGCGGAGGGCTGCAAGCGCACGCTGACGGTCCGAGCGCTGAGCGTCGTTCTTCGTGCCGCCACCGACAGGCAGGTCGGTCATGATCTTGTAGCGGTCGCGGTACGCCGCGACTGTCGTTGTCGCGTCAATCCAGACTCCGCCATGCTCCCGTCCAAGTCGCCGAGTCCATGCTTCGCCGCTGGTGACCGCCTCCTCGGCAAGCGCACGAGCGCGCGATTCGATCAGTCCCTTCCGTTGGTCGATCGCCTGTCGGTCCTCGGCCGACATCGGGCCTAGCGGCTCGGGGATGATGCCGGCGATGAGGCGCGGACGTAGACGGCAACCGCGCGGCGGAGTCGCTGCGAGCTTGTCGGTTCGGTAGCGCAGGACCGCTGCGATGTCGTCCGCGTCGTCGAGACCGTGGCGCCCGACGACTCGAGGCAGAAGACGTTCGAGGTCGTGGTGGTAGGCCTCGGCGCGACGTAGTGCCGCCGTGAGCGGGCCGAAGGCCGTCGACTCGACGACCGAGGCATGTTGCTCGGCGGTCAGCCCGGAGCGGCTGAGCAGGTCGACGAAGCGGTCGTGCTGAGCATCGGCCGCGATCGTCTCGAGCTCCGCTGCGAGGCGGTCGATGCCGCCATGGAGTTCGTACTCGGTCTGGATCGTCTGTGTGGCCGACAGGTCGGCGCCGCTGTGCTGGAGGACGCCGTACAGGACGGTTCTCGCGGTCACGTCATCCGCCTCGGGCGTGGAGTGGCTGTCGTCCGGCTGGTCGAGAGCGACGTACGCGATGTTGGACTCGCGCCCGCGCGTCATCGAGACGTAGAGGTTCTCGCGGGTCGTGGATGCAGTGACAACGACATGCGCCGTGTCGACGGTGACGCCCTGAGCGCGATGCGCGGTGACGGCGTAGCCGAGGTCGACGTGCTCAGCGACATACCCCGGCGGTAGGACCGTTCGTCCGACGCGGGCTCCGAGTCGTTTGACCAGGA
>CEQG01038462.1_pt1 | contig 19509 bp, 21 predicted proteins | sample 350301 | NCBI WGS metagenome assembly CEQG01 (sample SAMEA2621242, study PRJEB7988) | marine metagenome | isolation source: saline water (ENVO:00002010), including | reverse complement strand
TGAAGTCAGCCAGAAATACACAACTACTTCAGACCATCCCTAGCATGCTTCCTCATTATCGATTTGCGGACCATGACGTGACAGGCCAAGCACAGGCCATGGCAATTGCGATGAGCTGTGTTGAAAAAGGATTGGCTCCCGGGGCATCTGTTTATGCTTATGGATATGCTGTTAGTCAGCTGTATTCAGTTTCCGTTTACAACAAGAAATTATATGAAGAGACATATCAAAATACGAAATCACAGCTGGATGCCTATTTTCCAGATGAATATCTGTCTGGCTGTAGTGAGATTTCATCCCAATTCCCTCGAATGACAGATAACGTACTCCGACAGTACAGAAGTATTTCCCAAGCTCGGCAAGCTGCCCTGGTCGGAATGAGTCAATCAGCCGCATCTATTGGAAATAATTTGCCAACATACAACCAGCCTTCCACAATCATGCCAAGTGGGCAGGTTACCTTTGGCTTGCCAGAAAACCAATCGAATCACTACTTGGTTAATTTTGGAGGCGGTCAACGAATGTGTACGGCTACCTCCTCTGGTTACGTATTCTGCAATTAAACTGTCAATAGGAAGGATTTCAAATGAAGTCAAAACTGAAGCTTCAGGCTGGAGATTCATTGAAGCTTGAAGGCTCGCGTAGCAAGGGGACTATGGGCCAAACAGAGATAGATACCTATTCAATCTTGAACGAAAAGGGGGAAGTTGTCGGATCAGTTGAGCATGAAGATCATATGTCCCTGAACGGATTCAAGAGAACTCAACATGTAACCCAAAGAGATAGCACTGGCCGAGTCATAGTCCAAGAGTCGTGGTAGTTACACATAACAAACGGCTGTTGTCGCCTCTTCGGGGCTGGGACAGCCTTTCCGCCGCTTCGCGGCTACAAGGCCGCCCCAAAGCCGCGCGTTAGGCCTCATTTTGCACCTGTGTGTATGGGTATTGAGTCTTATACATGCTCTAGCACCTGAGTGAGAGCATAACCAACGGCTGCCAGCGACCGCGTTTCTGCCGCTTCGCGGCTCCAAACCGGCATGTGAGCGGGGCATTGAAAGCCCTCATCCGAGGGGGATCTATGGAAATCGATCAAGAGAAAATCGATGAAGCCGTTTTGGCATTGTTGTATCTGACCTTGCATGACGGCGCGCGGGCATGGAAATCCGTTGATTGGCAGGCGATGAACAGGCTCCACGAAAAGGGCCTCATTGCGAACCCGGTCGGCAAGGCAAAGTCCGTCCAGTTCACTGCGGACGGCCTCGAAGAGGCGGAGCGTCTGTTCCGGAAGCTTTTCGTTAAGGATTCTTGAGCCTATGTCGCTCGTTGTCTGAGCGGACCGTCAATCTGCAGCCGAGCGTGAATCCATCTGGCTTTGCTCTGCCGCGCTGTGGGCTGGTTTTCCTAGGGGGCGACCGGCAATTGCCTTGCTTGAGTGGTGATACTATAGTGTCACTTTTGGCTTGGGGCAGGGTGAATCTATGAAAGTCGAGCTTGTTACTAACCTAAAACGTCAGGCGACAAGGATTCTGGCAGATCTCCACATGTCGAAAGAGCCGGTGCTGATAACCGAGCATGGCAAACCATCCGCATACTTGGTGGACGTGCAGGATTACGAGTTTATGCAGCGCCGTATTGAGCTGCTTGAAGGTCTCTCGCGTGGGGAGCGAGCTGTACTCGAGGGAAGGACTTACAGCCAGCGCGAGGCCAGAGAGAAAATGAGCAAATGGCTGAGGTAATCTGGACAGAGCCTGCAGTTCAAGACCTTGACTCCATCGCTGAGTATATTGCTTTGGATAACCCGGCCGCCGCACGCGAGCTGGTGCAAGAGGTGTTCGACAAGATCGAGCGTTTGGGAATATTTCCTCAGTCCGGTCGAGTTCCGCCTGAGCTTCCCAACTCGGTATACAGGGAGGTAGTGGTCTCACCGTGCCGTATTTTTTATCGTGAGGACGAAAAACGGGTTCTGGTACTTTGCGTCATGCGCGAGGAGCGGCAGCTGCGTGCGTTTATGCTTGGACACGGTTAGCAAAAGACGGGTGCTGGTGTCTGCGGTTGAGCTTGTGAAGCATCATTTGGATACTCTGCCTCCAGGAGGGACGCTTGCCAAAAACAGTGCTTACAGGCCACATGGTTGTTCCGGTTGATTGTCTGGATTTGTTGCCGAGAGAGTTACCGCATTGGATGCCTTGACCAATCATGAGTTGCAGTTGGGTATTCTTGAGCTGGATCACGCCATTTATCTTCACGATCAGTGGTTTAGAAATCTGCTCAAGGTTTTAATTGCGCACGTGCCTGCGGAGCGGGCGGATCTGTGCGTTGATGCGCACTTGCATTGCTCCTTCGGCAAGTGGCTGGCGGGTGACGCTGCTCGCCTGCTCGATGACCGGGATGAGTACGTTGCGCTGCAAAAGGCGCATGAGGTGGTACATAGCGAGGCTCGGAAGTTACTGCAACTGTCGGCGGATGGCCTGGTGATTCCGCCGGCAGAATGGGACTTTTTTGAGCGTTGCCGGGAGACGATGCGGTTATCGGTGCTGAATGCCCGGGACCGGTTTGCCGAGGTTGCCAGCAACCGTGATCCGCTTACCGAAATTCAGACGCGGCGGGGCTTGCTGACTGAACTGCGCAAACAGCAGGCGCTGGTGGAGCGGGGCAGGCAGGCCTGTGCTCTGGCGCTACTGGACCTTGATCACTTCAAAAAGGTGAATGACACCTACGGCCACGTAGCCGGTGACGTGGTCCTGGTTGATGTGGTGCAGTGCGTCAAGGCGCATCTGCGGCCCTATGACCGCATTTATCGCTATGGCGGTGAGGAGTTTATCGTCTGCATGCCTGATACCACTGTGGAACAGGCGGGCGAGATCATGGATCGGTTGAGACTGTCCATCGCCCGGCTGGATTTCGAGTTTGCCGATATTCAGGTCACGGCCTCGTTCGGAGTGGCGGCGCTGGCGGGCTCAATGCCGGTCGAGGACGCCATCGGCCGTGCGGACAGGGCCATGTATGAAGCCAAGGCTGCAGGCCGCAATCGTGTAGTGCTTCAGCGCTGACGGAGTTCGGGCCTGCGCAGGGCTGGGGTCAGATTCCGAGATATCCGGCGATCAGGAAGGCCTCGCCGCGTCCTTCGTGCTTGCCGAAGTAGCTGACGGCTTCGCGGGTATCGTCTTCGATGAATCCCACTTCGCAATCGATGTCGTACTGCTCGGCGAGACTGTTGAACAGGTTTACCGGCGGGTTCAGGTGAAGCGGTTTCTTGACTTGCTGGCTGATGCCCAGCTGCCAGTCTTCGCAATCGTCGCTTTCACAGTCGTTGATCAGGGTTACCGTGGTCGCGGCGTTCTCATCAGCATAGGTCTGCAGGGCGGCTTGCAGCGCCGGCAGGTTCTGCCTGAGCTTTTTTTCCTGCTTTTCATCAAGACGGTCGCAGGCGATGAGGACGTATACAAACATGAGGCTTACCCGGGCTGGATTCGAGTGGCTACTCTAGCACAGGGCATTGCCTGCGACTGCGTCATCGCTGATGATTGAGCCCCGTCATTCATGGATGAAACTGGTTGAGTATGTCCAAACCCGCTGCCGTTAACCCTTCTGCGCAAATGCGCCTGCTCAGCATGCTTGCCTCGCTGGTCTTTTCTGTTCCCACGGCTGCGCTGATCTGGCTGGGCGTCAACAAGGAGCTGGCGTACTGGGGTGGCTTCCTCGATAGCCGCTATCTGCTCGTCACTGTTGTTGCGTTTGCCCTGGCCGCGCTGTTGTTTCCGCTGTTGTTCCCCGCGCTGCTGGGCGCGATCTGGCGCGCGGTGCTGAAGGTGCAGCAGTGGTGGGGATGGTGATGGTGCCTGGGGGCGCCGTCAGCCTGTTCTGTGTTATCCAGCGATGTGATAGCCCGCCATTTCAACCTGCTGACCCGCGTCAGCTGTGCCGTCTGCTGTGCTAACGTCCGCTCCCAATGGCGCCGAGGCACGGGCTTCGGGCGGGACTTGTCGTAGGAGAACAACAATGAATTACGATGATGTGGTGCTGGGGCGACGCAGTATCCGGGCATTCAAGCCTGAGCCGGTTCCGCGCGCGGTGCTGGAGGAGGTTATTGGTCTGGCGATCCGGGCGCCGTCGTCGATGAACTCGCAGCCGTGGCACCTGCATGTGCTGACCGGCGAGCCGCTGGATCGTATTCGCGCGGAGAATACCGAGCGCATGATCACCGGCGTAAAGCCCTCAAAGGAAACCCGCGATTCCGGGAGTTATGAGGGGCTGCACCGTCAGCGTCAGGTCGAGATTGCCGTGCAGTTGTTCGAAGCCATGGGCATTGCCCGTGACGACAAGGAGAAGCGTCAGGACTGGGTGCTGCGCGGCTTTCGTCAGTTTGATGCGCCGGTGTCCATCGTCGTGACCTACGACCGTCAGCTGCGCGAGGGCGACATTGCCCAGTTCGACTGCGGCGCTCTGGTGAACGGTCTGGTCAACGCGGCCTGGTCGCGTGGTCTTGGATGTGTGGTGAACAGTCAGGGCATCATGCATTCGCCGGTGGTGCGCGAGCATGCTGGCATTCCGGATGATCAGGTGATCATTATCTGTGTGGCGATGGGTTACCCGGATGAGAGTTTTCCGGCCAACGCAGTGGTCTCGCGTCGGCGCGAAGTGGCTGATGTGGCTAACTTCGTCGGTTTTGGTGAGTAATCGCGGGGTATGTACAGGCTAGTGGATGCGCCTTGCGGGCGTGTCCACGGTCAGCGGCGGAGGAACCGTTTGCCTTGGTTGCGATACCACATCATCCTTTCTTCCAGCTTCCAGCTTCCAGCTTCCAGCTTCCAGCTGCCTGTCAGTCATCCCTTCCTTCAAGCATGGTTCTGCGCAGCAATACATAGACCGAGCCCGTGCCGCCGTGGCGCGGTATGCACGAGGCGAACGCGAGGACGCTGTCGTGCTGGCGTAGCCAGGTGTTGACGTGGCTCTTCATCATCGGTTTGCGGCCATCAAGGCGACGGGCCTTGCCGTGGGTGACGCGCACACAGCGGATTTCCTGTTTTACCGCTTCGGCCAGAAACGCCCAGAGCTGTTCGCGGGCGCGCTCGATCGTCAGACCGTGCAGATCGATTGAGCCGTCAAACGGGATATGCGCCTGCTTCAGCTTGCGCAGTTGGGAGTCTTGCACGCCATTGGAGGCCCAGGCCAGTTCCTGTTCCGGGTCTACGTCGATCACGAACTGATCAGACAAACCATCGACCACCACCTCGTTCTGCCTGACGGTCGCGCGCTGGCGGCTTGCAGCAATGTTGGCGCGGTCGCGCGGCGGTTTGCCAACGTCGGCCTGCTGGTGCTTGATGGGCCTGGCGCCCTTGACGGCCTGCCGGAACAGGTCGAGATCGTCGTCGGAGAAGGAGTCCTGTGTCATGCTGCTGATCATCGCGCAAAAACCGAAGTGTAACAGCAGCCGGATGCAAATGAGCTGGCGGCGTTGTTACCGATTTTGCCCCGCCCGCTGGTCGTCGGCGCTCGGCAAGGTAGAATGGCGGCCTGAACCAGACAAGGATTGACCCATGAGCGAACACGCTGCACTGCAGAGCATCCAGGATCTCGTCCGTTGGGGCGTGAGCCGCTTCCATCAGGCCGAGCTGTTTTTTGGCCATGGCACCGACAACGCCTGGGATGAGTCGCGGCTGCTGGTCCTGCATGCACTTTACCTGCCCTGGGAGACCCCGCAGGACTATCTGCAGTGCCGGGTCACGGACGAGGAGCGCGATGCGGTGGTAGCGTTGCTTGAGGAGCGCATTCGTCTGCGTATGCCGGCGGCTTATCTGACCGGTCACGCACGCTTTGCAGGTCTGGATTTTATTGTTGATGACCGCGTGCTGGTGCCGCGCTCGCCGATTGCCGAGTTGATTGAAAGCCGCTTTGAACCCTGGCTGGAGCGCGACCCCGAACGCATTCTGGATCTGTGTACCGGCAGCGGCTGTATCGGCATTGCCTGTGCCTATACCTTCCCGGAGGCCGAGGTGGTGCTGGCGGATCTGTCGTCCGATGCACTGGCGGTCGCCGAGCAGAATATCGAGATGCACGAGCTGGGCGAGCGTGTCGAGGCGCGCTGGTCCGACGGGTTTGACGGGCTGGCAGGTGAGCGCTTTGATCTGATCGTCAGCAATCCGCCCTACGTGGATGCCGAAGACATGGACGCGCTGCCGGATGAGTATCACCACGAGCCCGAGATGGGGCTGGCGGCCGGCGACGACGGACTGGATCTGGTGCGCCGTATGCTGGCGGAAGCGGCGGACTATCTGACCGAGGATGGCGTGCTGGTGATCGAGGTTGGCAACAGCATGGTCCATGTGATGGCCGAATGGCCCGAGGTGGATTTTGAGTGGGTCAAGTTCCGGCACGGTGGGCACGGTGTGTTTGTGCTGAGTGCAGAGCAATGCCGTCACTTCCAGTCACTGTTTGCCGAGAGCCTTTAAGCGTTCCTGGCGTCTGGCTCAGCGCAGTACGACCCACAGCAGCATCAACGCCTGAAAGATCGAGAAGGCGATCAGACAGCCGATGGCAAAGCGGTTGCTCAAGTCTGAGCGTTTGTAACTGGCGATGGCGGCCTGCAGCTGGTTGATTCGCCCTTCCTGTTTCTGATTGAGGGCTTCGGTTTCGCGCAGTTGAGCCAGCAGGGTGTTGATCTGCAGCGGCTGTATGCGTTCGGTGTTCCAGCTGCCTATCAGGTCGTTAACCCGGTTGGCCTGAGCCAGCGCCGCACCGGGCTCACCCTCGATCGGCGTGATGGTAAAACCGGCACGGCTGAGAATGGCGTCGCGTGCGCTGCGAGCGTCTTCGTTGGCAGAGTCGCTGTTGTGCAGGGCAATGGGGGTGACGGCGTAGTCGCCGCAGTAGCGTTGGCACCAGTGAATCAGCTGGGCCAGCATGAAAGTCGCCAGGCCACGCTGGGCAGGCACTATCTGCACACCGTCCACCGGGCCGAAGCGCACGCGCTTGCGCTTGTGGTCCACCATTACTTCCATGCGGTTGCCCGTTTCCGGCAGCGGCTCTCCTTCAAAGCGTACCTGCAGGCGCAGCAATTCCAGCGAGGCGATACTCTCCTGGGTTACAGCGATCTGTGCCAGGCGTTCGGGATGCACCAGAATGCGAGCCTTGAATACCGGCTTTAACTGGACCCAGTAGGAGTCCGACGGCTTGGCGCGGGCGAACGGATCCTTCGGGGCTGAGTGCTCCGTTGCTACTCCTTCATCCAGCGTGTCGGTTGGGCTCATTGGGGGTTCCTGGCACTTTGTGAATGCATTGTCGCGCATTTCACTCCGGGTTTATCGGCCGCGCAGCGCCATTCTGTAACATAAATACCTGCACGCAGCGGCTCATGCCAGCCAGCTGTGAACAGCTTCCCAGGCAAGTCGAATGGCGAGCAGGGTAAGTACCAGGTTGAAGATACGACCAAAATGCTGGTCGCTCATGCGTCTCAGCAGATGCAGGCCGAGCCATGTACCGCCTGCACCTGCCGCAATCATGGCCGCTATCAGGGCCAGCCAGTCGTGAAAGATGAAGCCGGCAGCCGTAAAGGCAAAGGCCTTGGGCAGATGCTGCAGGGTCATGGCGGCGGCAAAGGTGGCAACCGTTTGCAGCCGGCGGTGTGACTGCTGCTGTTTGATGAAGGCGGCAACCAGCGGGCCGGTGGCGCCAACAAACAGGCTGACAAAACTGGTGACGGTGGAGGCGAGCAGGGTGCCAACGGGGCCGGTGGCAACCTTGGGGATCGCCGGCCCCCAGCACAGCACCAGGATGAATGCGGCGATGCTGAGTTGAACCAGCTCCAGTGGCAGACGCACCAGCAGCAGGCTGGCGGCATATGCGCCGAGGATGACGCCGGGAGCAAACCAGGCGATTACTCGCCAGTTGACGTCTCGCCAGGTCAGCAGCACGCGATTGGCGTTGGAGCCCAGCTGGACCATGCCATGCACCGGGATAATGGCGGCTGCCGGCATCACCAGCGCCATCACGGCCAGCAGCATGACACCGCCACCGGCGCCCATGGCCGCAGTGACAGCGGAGGTCAGCGCGGCTGTCAGAATCAGCGCTAGCGCCCACTGCGGGGCAAGGTTTTCGGGCAGCAGCAGCGGCAACAGCTCGCTCATCGGTTGGCTCCGGCAAAAGGGGGTAGCCTAACGGGCGGACTTCAGGCTGTCACCGCTATCGGCCAGCGGGTATACTGCCGCACTGCCCATGTTCAGCTCAGGTTCTTGGTATGTCTGGAAACACGCTTGGTACTCTCTTCACTGTTACCACGGCTGGCGAAAGCCACGGTCCGGCTCTGGTCGCCATTGTGGATGGCTGCCCTCCCGGCCTGCCGCTGTCGAGCGAAGACCTGCAGCGTGATCTGGATCGCCGCAAGCCCGGCACCAGCCGCCACACCACCCAGCGTCAGGAACCCGATGAGGTCGAGATCCTGTCTGGCGTATTTGAGGGCGTGACCACCGGTTGCCCGATTGGTCTGCTGATTCGCAACACCGATCAGAAGTCCAAGGACTACTCGGCGATCAAGGATCTGTTCCGTCCGGCCCACGCCGATTACACCTACCACCACAAGTACGGCCTGCGCGATTACCGCGGCGGTGGCCGTTCTTCGGCGCGTGAAACAGCGATGCGTGTCGCCGCCGGTGCGATTGCCAAGAAGTATCTGGCAACCCAGGGCGTTCAGGTACGCGGGTACATGAGTCAGCTGGGTCCGATCGAGATTCCGTTCAAGAGCTGGGATGGTGTCAACGACAACGCATTTTTCAGCGCTGATCCGGACAAGATTGCCGAACTGGAAGCCTACATGGATCAGCTGCGTCGCGACCAGGATTCGGTCGGCGCCAAAATTACCGTCGTCGCCGAAGGCGTGCCGCCGGGGCTGGGTGAGCCGATCTTTGACCGTCTGGATGCGGAGCTGGCCTATGCGCTGATGAGCATCAACGCGGTCAAGGGCGTCGAAATCGGCGCGGGTTTCGCCTCGGTTGCCCAGCGCGGCACCGAACACCGTGACGAGCTGACTCCGCAAGGCTTCCTCAGCAATCAGGCCGGTGGCGTATTGGGTGGTATTTCCTCCGGTCAGCCGATTGTCGCCAGTCTGGCGCTGAAACCGACCTCCAGCATCACCACACCGGGCCGCTCGATCGACGTCAATGGTGAGCCGGTGGACGTGATTACCAAGGGCCGCCATGACCCTTGCGTCGGCATCCGCGCAACCCCTATCGCCGAGGCGATGATGGCGCTGGTGCTGATGGATCATCTGCTGCGCCACCGCGCGCAGAACGCCGATGTGAAGGTGACGACCCCGGTACTGGGCCAGCTTTGAGTCGGCACGGTCAGCCGTGAGCGCCGTCGCGGGTTCTCCGCTGCCGTACTGGCGGCTGTCCGGTTTCTATTTTGCCTACTTCGCCCTGTTGGGCGGAGTAGCGCCTTTTCTCTCACTGTATTTCGAGTCCCTCGGGTTTGAGCCCGCGCGCATTGGCGAGCTGGTTGCCATTCCGATGCTGATGCGCTGCATTGCGCCCAATCTCTGGGGTTGGCTGGGCGATGCGACAGGTCAGCGCCTGTTGATTGTGCGGGTGGGCGCGCTGCTGACGGCGCTGACGTTTGCCGGCATTTTCTGGCGGCAGGACTACTGGTGGCTGGCGGCGATCATGGCCCTGCACAGTTTCTTCTGGCATGCCGTGCTGCCGCAGTTCGAGGCCATTACTCTGGCGCATCTGGGTAGCCAGTCTTCCCGTTACAGTCAGCTCCGGCTCTGGGGTTCGGTGGGGTTCATCCTTACCGTCGTCTTGCTCGGCATGCTGCTGCAGCGCGAGGGGATGGGGGTTTATCCCATGGCCATGCTCGGCATCATGCTGCTGATCAGTCTGTGCAGCGCGCTGGTGCCAGCGCCACCGCAGCAACCTGCCGCTGCGCAGGAGCACGCTGACGGCTTCCTCCGGCGACTCTGGCGGCCGGGTGTTCCAGCCTTTTTCCTCTGTGTGGCGCTGATGCAGCTCTCGCACGGGCCGTATTACACCTTCCTGAGTATTCACCTGGAAGCGCTGGGCTATGGGCGCGGGTTGATCGGCGCGCTCTGGGCGCTTGGGGTGGTTGCGGAAATCCTGCTGTTTCTGGTCATGCATCGGGTGCTGGGTGTGTTCAGCCTGCGGGCGCTGCTGGTCGCCAGTTTCCTGATCGCGTCATTGCGCTGGGTATTGCTCGGCACCCTGGCCGATCATTTGTCCGTGCTGATTTTTGCCCAGATCCTGCACGCGGCCACCTTTGGCGCCTTCCATGTAGCCGCCATTCACTTCGTTCAGCAACGCTTTGGCGAAAGGTATCAGGGACAGGGGCAGGCGCTTTATGCGACGCTGGCGGGTGTGGGCGGTGCCTTGGGGGCGCTGTATTCAGGATATGCCTGGCAGGGCGTTGGCGCCACGCTGACATTCGGGGTGGCGGCTCTGGCAGCATTGGCTGCGGCGGTCATCCTGAGCCTGCGGCTGCGAGAAGCGGACTGAACACGGGGGATTGATGAGCATACTGGCAATATACGACGGTGGTGATCTGCAGTGCCCTCGACGGGTGCTGACCCATCTTGAGGATATCCAGTGCGCGCTGCAGGAGAGGGGGCTGTCGCTGACCATTGCAGATGCCGAGCCTCAGTCCGCCGCTGTCAGCCGCATACATGATGCTCATGGCATGCCGGCGTACCAGCAGGTGGAAGAGCAGCTCACCGAGGCGAACCTGTTTTGCTGCGGCGCTGTGGTGCGAACGGTGCAGGCTGGACGGCTGCGGTTATGCCTTGGTGCCGGCGCTTGGGCAATGGTGATTGCGCTGCGCGCGGGTGACCGTATTTCTCTGCCTGCAGGCCTTGAGCAGGCCATCTTGCCCGCCGCCGGTATTGACTGCCGCTGGCAGGACAGCGCAGCCGAAGACTCGGCATTGACGTACCATCCGCTTGAAGCGCCAACGCTGTCGGGCTTGTTGCCATTGGATATCTGACTTCCCCGCATGATCTATAGTGTGTTGGACACACCAACGCCAAGGGGGAAGGCAATGAACATGGGAACGGGTGGCGGTCTGCTTGGGCTGCTGATCTTGATCGGGGATATCTGGGCCATCATCAATATTTTGCAGAGTCGCTCCGAGATGGGCATGAAACTGTTGTGGATTCTGCTGGTGGTGCTGTTGCCACTGCTGGGGTTGATTATCTGGTTCGTCGCTGGCCCGCGCGGAAGCAGGGCATAGAAAAGGCCCCGGTGCGAAAGCACCGGGGCCTTTTTCGTTACACCTGGGGCTTTATTTCTCGACGAAGGCGCGCTCAATCACGTAGTGGCCCTGGTCGCCGTGGCGGGCTTCCTTGAAGCCGTTGGCGTCGAGAATCTCGCAGCAGTCCTTGAGCATGCTCGGGCTGCCGCACAGCATGAAGCGATCCTGTTCCAGATCGAACTGCGGCAGGCCGATGTCGGAAAACAGCTTGCCGTTGCTCATCAGGTCGGTCAGGCGGCCCTGGTTGCGGAACGGCTCGCGGGTAACCGTCGGGTAGTAGATCAGCTTTTCACGTACCAGATCGCCGAAGTACTCGTTATTGGGCAGCACGTCGTTGATCAGATCCTGATAGGCCAGGTCGCTGACGTTGCGGCAGCCGTGAGTCAGGATCACCTTGTCGTACTGCTCGTAGGTTTCCGGGTCCTGGATGATGCTGATAAACGGCGCCAGACCGGTACCGGTGCTGAGCAGATACAGGTTGCGGCCCGGGATCAGGTGATCCAGCACCAGCGTGCCGGTGGGCTTGCGGCTGATCATGATCTGGTCGCCTGCATTGATGTTCTGCAGGCGCGAGGTCAAAGGGCCATCCGGCACCTTGATGCTGAAGAACTCCAGCGTGTCTTCGTGGTTCGGGCTGGCGATGCTGTAGGCGCGCATCAGCGGGCGGCCTTCGACTTCCAGACCGATCATGATGAAGTGACCGTTCTTGAAACGGAAACCGGGATCACGGGTGGTCCTGAAGCTGAACAGAGTGTCTGTCCAGTGGTGCACGCTGAGTACTTTTTCGGTGTTGAAGCCTGACATGTCGCCTCCAGTGGTGAAGATCTCTTGGTCGGCGAGTCTACGCGGGGTTAATCTATCGGCTAAACGGATAATTCATATATGACTATTCGGGAAAACCGATTATGAAATACACCCTTCGCCAGCTTGAGGTATTCCTCGCCACGGCCTTCCATGAAAACCTGACGCGCGCAGCGGCCAGCCTGTCGATGTCGCAGTCGGCGGCCAGCAGTGCATTGAAGGATCTGGAAAGCCAGTTTGATGTGCAGTTGTTTGATCGGGTAGGCAAGCGATTGCAGCTGAACGAACTTGGCGAAAGCATCAGGCCGCGGGCTGAGGCATTGCTCGAGCAGGCACGCGGTCTGGAGAGTGCGCTGGCCCGGCACCAGGAGCTTGGTCACCTGCGGGTCGGCGCGACACTCAGTATCGGCAACTATCTGGCGGTCGAGATTATGGCCCGTTATATGGGCGAGCAGGCCGGCGCGCGGGTCGAGCTGGAGGTGGCGAACACCGAGGCCATCGTGCGCAAGGTGGCCAACTTTGAGCTGGATCTGGGGCTGATCGAAGGGGAGAGTCGACACCCTGATCTGGAGATGATCCATTGGCGTGACGACGAACTGGTGGTGTTCTGTGCACCGGATCACCCGCTGGCCGGCAAGCCCTGGCTGACCGACGACGATTTGCTAAGCGCTGCCTGGATCGTGCGTGAGCCCGGTTCCGGTACCCGCCAGCACTTTGAGTGGGCGATGCACGGCCTGCTACCCGAGCTGAATATCAAGTTGGAGTTGCAGCACACCGAAGCCATCAAGCGGGCGGTGGAGGCAGGGCTTGGTGTGGGCTGCCTGTCCGAGATTACCCTGGTGGATGCGTTCAAGCGCGGCCGGCTGGTACCGCTGCCGGTGCCCCATCGGGACTTTCATCGCCGGTTTTACTTCGCTCTGCACCGGCAGAAGTTTCGCAGCGCCGGGGTGGAGCGCTGGCTGGCGTTGTGCAGGGAAAGTACCGAGGGATTGGCGTAGGGCCGCCGCATGCCGTGGCCGGCTTTTTTGGTATGCCTTGGGGCGGCGGTTGCGTCATGTCGCGCCCCTGCGGTTTTCGTGGGGGCAGCAAAAAAGCCGCAACGCTTGCGCGCTGCGGCTTCGTTTACCGCCAGCAATGATCAGTTGCTGCTCAGCACCAGCTCGCCATCTTTTAGCGGGATGGTAGCGCCGGGTTTGTGGTCCATGCGCACGGTACCGGTTTCGTCACCGATGCGGTATTTGACGTTATAGCCAACCACTTCATCGTGGCTGTCGTAGACGGTCTCACAGCGGCGCTCGGTGGTGGTGTAGGTGCTGTTGTTCTGCATGTTTTCCTGGATGCGGTTGCCTGCGTAACCACCGGCTGCGGCGCCGGTTACAGTGGCAATCTTCTTGCCGTTGCCGCCGCCTACCTGATTACCCAGCGCGCCACCCACTACAGCGCCGGCGATCGTGCCAAGAATTCGATTCTGGTCCTGTACCGGCTTCTGCCGGGTGACGGCGACATCATTACAGACTTCGCGCGGGGTACGCTGGGTCTGGGTGATCTCGACAACATCAAGAACGTCAGCCTCGGTGGGAGTTCTGTCCGCAAAGGCGGTGTAACCGGCAATGGCGCCGCCGGCCGTGGCCAGAGCCGCGCCGACCAGAATGCCCGTCAACATAGACTTGTTCATGATGGATACTCCTTTATGTCTATGACTGTGTCCGCGATCTTGCGGTGTATGCGCATATGGACTGCTGTCGGCCTGATCCGGTTCCCGTAGCTCGCCTCGAAACGTTAGCTTTGTGACCGGCTTGGCGCTTCAGTGCTGTTGTGCAAAGCCGCCGCTTGCCAGCAGCTCGCGAAAGCGGTGCTCGTCCACCGGCGGGCTGAACAGGTAGCCCTGGAACTGGTCGCAGCCCTGGGCGTGGAGGAAGTTCAACTGGTCGCGGGTTTCCACGCCTTCGGCGATCAGATCCATATGCAGGCTGGAGGCAATGGCGATGATGGCGCGAATAATCTCGGCATCGTTGGCATTGCCGGTGCAGTCTCGCACGAACGACTGATCGATCTTCAGCAGGTCGACTGGCAGTCGCTTGAGGTAACTGAGCGAGGAGTAGCCGGTGCCGAAGTCATCAATGGAGAAATGCACGCCGTGCTCGCGCAGTTCGTTCATCTTGTCGATGGTGTCGTTGATGTTTTCAATGACGATACCTTCGGTGATTTCCAGGCTCAGGCAGCGTGTCGGGATGGCATGCTGGCGGATAGCGCCCAACACGTCGCCCACGAAGTTGGGATGGCGGAATTGCCTGGGGCTGATGTTTACGCTGAGGCAGAATGTGTCCGGGTTGACCAGTTGATCGGTCAGCAACCCGGCGATGCACTCGCAGGCCCGGGCAAGAATCCAGCGGCCGGCATCAAAGATCAGGCTGCTTTGCTCCAAGACGTCGATAAACGCTGATGGACCAATCAGGCCGCGTTCAGGATGCTGCCAGCGCAGCAGAGCCTCGGCACCGAGAATCTTCTGGCTGCCGTAGACTACCTGCGGCTGGTAATGCAGCCTCAGCTGGTTGTCACTGAAGGCCTTGCGCAGCTCCGACTCGATGGCCAGGCGTTCGCTGGCAGCGACCTGCATGGCCTGTTCGAAGAAGGCAATGCCGTCGCGACCGTCCTCTTTGACCCGGTAGAGCGCGATATCTGCGCGCTTGAGCAGGTCTTCGGCGCTGTCGCCATGTTCCGGGATCAGGGCAATACCGATACTGGCGCTGAGTCGCAGGGCGTGACCTTCAATCTGCATTGGCTCGGAAATGGTATCAAGCAACGCCTGCGCAGTATTGGCCACCTCCTGGCGCAAGGCTGTACCGCTGGAGTGCAGGCCGCTGAGCAGTACAACAAATTCGTCTCCGCCCAGCCGGGCCACGGTGTCTTCAGCACGGGCGCGGCCGAGCAGGCGGCGAGTGACCTCCTGCAGTACGGCATCACCACAGGAGTGCCCGAGCGAGTCGTTGATATGCTTGAAGTGATCCAGGTCGAAAAACAGCAGTGCGCCACGCAGAGCGTGGCGTTGATAGAGCGCATTGAGCTGACTCAGTCGATCACTTAGCAGCAACCGGTTTGGCAGGTTGGTCAGCGCATCGTGGTAAGCCAGATGTTTGACCTTGGCTTCAATGCGTTTGTGTTCGGTGACGTCTCGCGCCGTAAGCAGAACGCACTGCAGTCCCTCTACGTTCAGCGGCTGGGCAGATACGGCTACGGTCAATTCGCTTCCCGCGCGATTGCGCATGCCCAGCTCTCGATGGTAGACCCCGCCTTGCTGGTCCATTTGGTAAATCAGCTCCTCGAGCTGGCCTGGCTCCACCCAGAGGTTGAGTTCGTCTGCACTGTGTCCGATGGCGTCCTGCTCGCGATAGCCGGTCAGGCGGCAAAACCCGTCGTTTACCTCCAGATAACGTCCGGTCAGTTTCTCGCTGATGGTGATGGCATCTGGGCTGCCTCTGAAGGCTCTGGCGAACTTGTCCTCGGAGGCGCGCAGGGCGGCTTCCGCCTGGGTGCGTGCGGTAATGTCGCGGAAACTGAACAGCACGCAGGTCTGACGGTTGATGCGCAGGCGGGTGGTTGATGTCTCGCAAAGCAGCAGATGGCCGCTGCGTGTGGCGAAGGTGAAGTGTCTTTCGAGTAGCTCTTGCGCGCCCGTTGCGGCCTCGTTGAGTGCTGCGTCTGCCTCATGGTTGCTCCACAGGCCGGCTTGCTTGGGCGTGCGCCCGATCAGGTCGGGTAATGGATAACCGAAGGTTCGGGAAAAACTCTGGTTGACCTCGATAATCCGCTGGCTTTCGCAATGGATCAGGCAATAGGCGTCAGGCGCACTCTGGAACAGCATGGAAAACTTGGCTTCGCTCTCGGCCAGAGCGTTCTGGCTTTTGCGCTGATCAGTAATGTCCATAACCGTGCCGATGATGCGGGCAGGCTGCCCGGCAGAATCCAGGTGCAGGGTGGCTGTGGCCTGCAGCCAGCGTACGCTCTTGCCGTGCGGCACCCTGTAGGTTACGAGGTAGTGGGGTTGATGGCCGCGACAGATGGTAACCAGCGCGCGACGAATGGCCCGTTTGTCTTCGCTGACGATCCGTCTCAGAAAGGCGCGTGCCGACCCCTGCCACTCGTCGGGAGCAAGGCCGTTCAGCTCAGCGGCACGGGCGGAGCAATGCAGGGTGTCACTGCCCGGTTTCCAGTCCCAGATGCCCATCTGCGCGGCATCCAGTGCCAGTCGCAGGCGTTCCTGGCTATCTCTCAGGGCGCGATCCCGGTTTTTCAGCTGGCCGGTACCGTGCACCGTCACTATCAGTCTGCGCCTGTTCTGGTGCAGGACCGTTTCGGCATGCAGTGAAACGTCGCTGCTCTGGCCGCCAGGTAACCGGACTCTGAACTCCTCGCCCTCCAGTACCCCGCCATTGACCAGTCTGGCGTGCAGGCGGTCGCTGACCGAGCGCGGCAGCAAGCCAAGCTCCGCGACGGTCCGGCCCTGACAGTCCTCATTGCCAAGCCCGCTGAGGCGTTCGAAGCTCGGATTGACCTGCAGGATACGGCGGCTGTCCAGGTCCAGCATCAATTGCGGGACGTTGCTGCTGGTGAATTCGTCAGTGCAGGAGGGCAGTGGCGATATGACCGGAAGCAGGCTGAGCACTATGCGTTGCCGGCCGTTGCTGTCGATCCTGTCCATGCTCAGGCGGCACTGCTGCAAGTTGCCGTCACGACCCAGCAGGTTTATGGGTCGGTCGCGCAGGCAGCCCTCTTGTTCAAGCGCGCTGATCAGGGCGCGCCAGTGCGCCGGGCGACCCCAAAGCGGAAAGCGGGCGACGGGCTGGTTAAGGACGTGGTCCGGCTGCCATTGAAAGTGTTGGGTGAATGCCCTGTTGAGGTCGATGATCCGCTGAGAATCTGGTTCGATCATCAGGGCAGGGCAGGGCATGCCGTGAAACAGCAGATTAAAGGGCGTCTCTGACGCGTCTACGGCATCTGGTGAGTAAGTGCCTGTATTGCCTGGCATTGGTTTCTGATCCATTCAGTGGGGCCGTCTTGCCCCGGCGCCGCTTCAGCCCCGCAAATTGCCGGGCTGTTTGGCTGATTCCTTCCTTCCTTGAAGATAGCCGTGCGCGTGCGGTTGGACAAGTAACCGAAAGTCGGAATCAGTCTGGATGCTGACGGGCGTCTCGGAGCAGTTCAATCAGCGCCCGGGCGGCATTGGACTGGGTGCGACCGCTGTGCCAGATGCAGCCGAGTTCACGCTGCAGGTGAACGCCCGGTAATGGCAGAACGCTGACCTGGCTGTCCAGCATGCTGCGTGGGAGAACACTCCAGGCCAGGCCGATGGAGACCATCATTTTGATAGTCTCCATATAGTTGGTGCTCATGCTGATCTGTGGTTGTACGTGATGACGCTCGAACAGGTCGCTGACCACCTTGTGCGTAAAGGTATTGGTGCCGGGGAAAACAGCCGGATAGTCGGCCAGCTGTGCCAGATCGAGCGTTGGCTGGCGGGCCAGCGGGTGCTCCGGGGCGATGACAAAGTCGAGCGGGTCGTGCCAGATCAGCTCGCTCATCACCGGCGCCTCGACTTCGGGGGCAAGGGTGATCACAGCAAGTTCGATTTCGCCGTGGAGCACTTTGTCGTAGGCAACTTCGGAATCGAGAAACTGGATGTCGAAGGACACCTGCGGATGGCGGCGGGTGAATTCGCGCAGCACCGGGGGCAGGCGATGCAGACCGATATGGTGGCTGGTGGCAATGCTCAGGCGGCCGGAGACTTCGCTGGATAGATTGCTCAATGCCCGGCGCGTATCATTGAGCAGGCTGAGTACCTGTTCGGCGCGCGGCTTGAGTGCCATGCCAGCTTCGGTCAACGATACGTGGCGGCCGATGCGATCAAACAGGCGCGCATCGAGTTGCTGCTCAAGCATGGCAATGCGCTTGCTGACTGCGGGCTGGGTCAGATGCAGCTGCTCGGCGGCACGGGAGAACGAGCCGGTTTCGGCGACGGCAAGAAAGGCTTGCAGGTTGGCGGTGTCCATCTCGCATTCCAGTTGGTTATCTGTTTTATAAATAATATTCCTTTGTTTTATCTCTGGGTAAAATTTATTCTGTGCCCAGTGAAAGAGCCGCCGCAGGGCCTGCAGTTGCAGGAGACGGTGGCCACAGTCTGATGCCCAGGAGTAACCCATGTCTGCGAAAACGCTTTACGACAAGCTGTGGGACAACCATCTCGTCAAACAACGGGATGATGGTTCCGCGTTGATCTATATCGATCGTCACATTCTCCACGAAGTGACCTCGCCACAGGCGTTTGAAGGGCTGCGACTGGCTGGCCGCAAACCGTGGCGCATCGACGCCAATATCGCGACCCCGGATCACAACGTGCCGACTACCAAGGCAGAGCGCCAGGGCGGTCTGGAAGCCATCGCGGATGAAGTGTCGCGCATTCAGGTGAAAACCCTGGATGAGAACTGTGACGACTTCGGCATCCTTGAATTCAAGATGAATGACGTGCGTCAGGGCATAGTTCACGTTGTCGGCCCGGAGCAGGGCGCAACCCTGCCGGGCATGACCGTTGTCTGCGGCGACTCGCATACCTCCACCCACGGCGCATTTGGTGCATTGGCGCACGGCATCGGCACCTCTGAGGTTGAGCATGTGCTGGCCACCCAGTGTCTGGTCGCCAAGAAGATGAAGAACATGCAGGTGCGCGTTGAGGGGCAATTGCCCTTCGGCGTCACCGCCAAGGACATCGTGCTGGCGGTGATCGGCAAGATCGGCACCGCGGGTGGTAACGGTCACGCGCTGGAGTTCGCCGGCAGTGCGATTCGTGATCTGTCGGTCGAAGGCCGCATGACCCTGTGCAACATGGCCATCGAAGCCGGCGCCCGTGTTGGCATGGTCGCGGTAGACGAAAAGACCATCGAATACGTCAAGGGCCGTCCGTTTGCGCCGCAGGGTGCCGAATGGGACCGCGCGGTCGAAGCCTGGAAGGATCTGGTGTCCGACGCTGATGCGCACTTTGACACCATCGTTGAGCTGCGCGCCGAAGACATCAAGCCGCAGGTCAGCTGGGGCACCTCTCCGGAGATGGTGTTGGCCGTTGATCAGAACGTGCCGGACCCAGCCGTTGAGAGCGATCCGGTCAAGCGCGACTCCATCGTGCGCGCGCTCAAGTACATGGGCCTGACCGCAAACCAGCCGATCACCGAGATCAAGCTGGATCGCGTGTTTATCGGGTCCTGCACCAACTCGCGGATTGAAGACCTGCGCGCGGCGGCGGCTGTGGCCAAGGGTCGCAAGGTGGCATCCAGCGTCAAGCAGGCGCTGGTGGTTCCGGGCTCCGGTCTGGTCAAGGCGCAGGCCGAGAGGGAAGGGCTGGACAAGATCTTTATCGAAGCCGGTTTTGAATGGCGTGAGCCCGGTTGCTCCATGTGTCTGGCGATGA
>CEQG01149532.1_pt1 | contig 19525 bp, 25 predicted proteins | sample 350301 | NCBI WGS metagenome assembly CEQG01 (sample SAMEA2621242, study PRJEB7988) | marine metagenome | isolation source: saline water (ENVO:00002010), including | reverse complement strand
CATATCCAATATCCATATGATACCGTTGGCGTCGTTACGGATTCCCAATACATTGCTGAAGTAATGGTCATTTTCCCTATTTGGTGTATTCCAAGCTTCATTGGGGAACGGCCTACTGGTCTTCGTTTCCCGATCGTATATGGAAACCCGGGTCTCCGGTGCAAAAAAAGGGTGTTGACTATACACAATTTCTCCCTGGGGTGTAAACGCTATGTTGCCCACAGCATGGTCCACTTTTGCAAAAAGCTCGGGTTGATCTACTTTCAGGTTCCAAGGTTCCTCTTTGACCTTGTCCGGTCCCTCATTGAAATAGTTGTCCGTTCCATTGATCCAGTCCATTCGAGAAGGGGTGAAAAAATCAATGTCGATGGTCTCGTCCTCCAAGGCAATGAACCGATGGGGAACATTGGGGGGAATGACCATGACTTCCCCAGCTTTGACCAATGTCTCGGTTTTGCCGATATACACCTTTACGCTACCTTGGGTAATCAAGGAATACTGTTCGTTGGGGTGTTGGTGCCATGGTACCTCGGCTCCTTTCTTGAAGGTAAAATAGCCGATGGTGCCCTTTTCCCCTGAGACCATTTTTCTTGAAATCAATTCATTGAGCTGTTTTTCCGGGAGCTCATTCAAAACCATATGTTTTGGTTCTTGGGAACGGATTCCGTGATGAATAACTATTATTAAAGCGGTAATCAATACGTTTTTCATGCGTTTCAAGGTTATAGGGTAATAATGATTTTTCCTACCGTTCTACCGGTCTCTTGCGACAAATGGGCTTCTTGCATTCGATCAAAATCGAAAGTTTGGGAAATATGGGGCTTGAGGGTTCCTTTTTCCAATAGGGAGGCAATCGCTTCCATGTCCGCACCATTGGATTGGACCAGGATAAAATACCCTTTGACCCCTTTGGAGGCTGCCTTTGAGGTAACCTCCTCGTTCAACCCCGTTGGAATGCTGATAATACTCCCCCCTTCCTTGGTCACTTCAAGGGAGTGGTCAATGTTGTTGCCCCCAATGGTATCCAAGACAAAATCAAATTCCCGAGGATGGGCTGTCCAGTCGTAGGTGTGATAATCAATGTGTGCATCAGCTCCCAGGCCCAATACAAAATCTCTGTTTTTTGCCGAGGATGTACCAACCACGGTTGCTCCCAAATATTTGGCAATTTGGACCGCAATGTGACCCACGCCTCCTGAAGCTGCATGGATAAGGACTTTTTGTCCCTTCTGGACTTGGGCGTTTTTGACAAGAGCCTGCCAAGCAGTCAGGGCTACCAATGTTGCCGCAGCCGCTTCTTCATGGGTGATATTTTGGGGTTTCAAGGCCAGTTGGGACGCTGGTGCCGCAACATATTCGGCATAAGCCCTACCATGCCCGGGAAATTGCACCATTCCAAAAACGGCATCTCCGGTTTTAAATTTGGCATCTTGGCTCTCCACCACAATTCCTGAGATATCCCAACCCAAAATAAGCGGATTTTCATCCTTTATCCGTCCATAAACTCCTTTGCCCGATCTTGATTTTACATCGACGGGATTGATACTTATCGCTTTGACCTGGATCAATACCTCACCGGATTTGATGGTGGGTCTTTCTACTTCTTGGATGGTCAAATTTTCTACACCGCCCGGTGTCTCTAATATAATTGCTTTCATGGTTTATTGTATTTTAGTTATGTTCGATTCGAATTTGTTTTGCGCTTTTGGAGGCAACGGTCATACCGGCCGCCATCATGATAATGTCCTTCAGGACCAATCTTCCTGCTCCCGATAGAAAAGGAAAGCCGTGATCGGGACCGCCCAAATTAGGCACATAGACTTCCGGTGTGGTTATCAAAAAAGAAAGGGTGACCAAGGACATGGCCATGGTCAACAATCCTCCGATCAATCCGATCTTGGGCAGCCAGATTCCCAAGAGGGTCAATGTTCCAATAAGGAAAATCACCGTTCCCAAAAAATAGGAAAATCGATAGGTTCCATTGGTTTGGTGCCATGCAACATGTGTTGGCACCCATTCTCCCTCTTTGTTTTTATAATCTTGGTATTCTTCTGGATGGGCATAAAAGAACTTCATGACAGGACTATTGGCCACAAAGGGAACAATACCATCTGCTTCGTACTGGAATGCCTTTAAGCCCCCGATCCAGGCCATGACCACAAAAATGGATATCCGTAAGAAATGTATGGACCTTGTTTCCCAACCTTCAATAATGGATAGTATATTTTTCATAATTTCAATCGTAATACCTTATAAGGGACTTTGGTTTTGTTTTCTCCTTGATGGAACCAAGGCATCCATTGGATTTGGGAAGCCGTGATGTACAGATATCCATCTTTGGAAATACTATAGCTATCGGGCCAGATCAATTGGTCTTTGTCCTGTACCAATTCTTGGATTTGAAGATCTGGTGTGATCTTAAGGATGCTGTGTTGCTCCAAATCTCCAAAGTATAAGTTACCCTTGTCATCGAAGATCATCCCGTCGGTGGTAGTAAAAGTCCCCAGGTCGATTACACTTTCCTCAATGGTGTTTTTTGGGGTTTCAAAATCCCTTAAAACCGACGTATTGATACGGTATAATTTTGCATCGGTGAGGGGCTTGAAGTAGAGCCACTCCCTATCAGGACTTAAGGCAATTCCATCACTGTTCACCTTTAACGGATTGCCATCCCCTGTGGTGAGTTCTTCGCCCAAAGGACTGAACGTATAGTTTTTATCCGATAGGACCGCTGGGCTATTCTCCAAAACATATCTGGATTCCCCTGAGTTGATATTCAATACGACCAATCCCCCTGAAGAGGAATCCGTCATATAGGCAAAACCATTTTGGTTGTCCACACGGATGTCATTCAGATAGACGTGGTCATTGATGATTTCCTCGGGAAATCGATAGATCCGCTCAATGGCATCCGTTGCCAAATTGATCTTGATCACCTTGTTGCTCCTTTGATATACGGGGCCCAATCCAATGCCAGCGGCATCCACGATCCATAGATAGTTTTGGTCATCGGTATACACTGCCTGAACACAGACAAATTTGTTTTGTCCGTCCTCTCCTTTTTTAAAACTGTTCCAAGCTGCATTGGGGTAGGGAACAGCTTTGCCTTGTTTTACTTCGACAACGGAATATTGATGCTTATCCAACCAATAGGGATAGTTCACAAATAAGCGGTTATTGTTTGCCACGGCAACCCCTGTAAACTGATATATACTATCCGTAAATACGGTTTCCAATTTTGGGCTTTCAGGTGTGGTATTTGTTTCCACTGTATCACGGTTGGCCCTTGTTGTGTCCTTACATGACACTAAAGCAAGTGTTAAGGTCAATAGAATGATGTGTCCAATTGTTTTCATAGTCATTTCATTTTTGTTTGGATAAATCGGTAAGTAGGTTGTGGTTACTTACCGAACTATCTTTGGTTTTTTAGTTTAATGGAGCTGCAGCAGGAAAATCTACGGGGACCTTTGTATTTGAAAATACATAGTTGGTAAAACTCCTCAATGCAATAAGTGCAATCAATTCTACCAAGGCCTTTTCATCATAACCGGCATCAAAGAAGGCTTGTTTTAAGTCTGTATCCCCATTCCCTTTGTTCTCAGCTATGGAAGCTGCCAATTGCAACACAAGCTTCAATTTGGCATCATTGTAATTTGCAGCCCGAATGGACAAGGTATCGGCTTCACTGAAACCCCTCATTTTGGCCAATGCAGTGTGTGCGGCCAAACAGTAATCACAATTGTTTACCTGTGAAACGATAAGGTTGATGGCTTCCCGCTCCTTGGCCGAAAAGGAAGCATCCTTGGTCAAGGTGGTCTCTGTCTCCAACATGGCCTTTAAGGCAGAAGAGGAATAACCGATGGTTGCATAAAGGTTTGGGACCATTCCCAATTTTTGTTGTACGTTTTCCAACATTTCGCGTGATGTACTGCTTACTTCCTGTAAGCTGGGTACTTTACTTGTATCTATCATGATTTTTATATTGATTTATAGGACAAAGTTATTCCAGTGACTTTCGAATAAATAGTCCGTTTGAGCGTAAGAATGGTACAGAAGTACGATTTATATAAAATCTTATATACTATTGAAATATAAGTTGTTACAACGTTTTTGTTCGGTTGGGTTAGCCATTTTTTGCACCAATCGAAACCAATAAAAAAGGACTCGAATTAGGGAGTCCTTTATTTGTGATTTATGTAAATCGGTCAGGTAATGACAAACCATCGAAAGCCAGATTTATTCTACATCAAAAATCCATCTTTTGTCGCCATGGGTTTTGGGATGTTCGAATCATTGATCATTTCCCTTAGGTCGATTTCAATGCTTTTGGAAATCGAGGTAATGGGCACATCGTTGTAAGTGCCTTCAAAAGGATTCTCGGAATAATCACCGATCATTTCCATCAGGAAGAATACCCAAGAGATCAATCCACTAAATGGGATGGTCAACCAAACGGTCGTAATGGATTCCTCTCTGAAAATGCTCAACAACCCAAAAGGGATCAATGCCACAAACAATAGGGATATCCATAGGGCTACGGAAGCATATTGCCTTGGAAAAGGAAAGTTTTTTATGCGTTCACTTTTACCCTGCTCCTCGTAGAATGAACTGATCAGTTTATGGAACTCCATATGTCGGAAATCCTCAAAATAGGCCTTGTCCCTGAGTTCTTGCAGTCGTACGGATTGCCTTTGTAGAATCTGTGTGGCCATGTTGGATTTGTCCTTATAGTTTTTGAATTCCTCGTGGTCGATCATATTTAAAATTTCTCCTTCCAAATCCTCGTAATAGTGCTCACAAATGGTAGGCATATAAACCTCCTTTAACCTATTTTCGGTATGTTCCCATTCCCTTGCCAATCGTAATTGATAACGCAGTGCCGTAAGCCAAGCAATATGCCTGTAGATGAGTTCTTTCTGAATGGAGTGGCTCTCATCACCCTGGATAAAACTGGTAACGGCTGCACCAAAGCTCCTGGAGCTGTTGACAATGGCCCCCCAGATTTTTCTAGCCTCCCATAATCTTTCATAACTGGCACTGTTCTTGAAGCCAAGGTAGAAGGCCACGGCTATGCCCAAAACACTTATAGGCTGCCAATTCAATGCGATGTCCAAATGGAAATAGGTATAGACCAGCCAATGGGCCATTGTTATGAAGGCAGCATAAAGCGTACTTAGAATAAAGGGTTTTTTGCTCCAGTTGAACAATTTCCAAAAACCGTAATGTCGTTTGGCATACATAGTTTCAATGATTTAGTTGTATTGGTGATTCTAATGGGAATTCCTAGTAATGATTCCCTAGAAAAGCATTTATATACCCTGCCGATTGTTCCGGGAATTGGTGATGGGGTGCATGTCCGGCATCATTGAATATGATATGCTGAAGTGCAGGGGCATATTTCATCAATGGGAACCAATTCTCCGTTGCAAAACTGATGTCATGATCACCGGAAACTACCAACATCGGAGTTTCGAGCGTTTGGTATTCGTCCCTAAAACCCAATGGATCCTCCCTGAAGGAACCTGATCCGGAAAAGTAACGTTGGAATATGGCTTGGTCCTTTGGAATCAATGTCCTGTCCAATCTTTTTGCAATTCGGTTATGTGATTCCCTAGCAGCTTGTCTGCTCTTTTCTGAACTGGGTTCAAAGAAAAGGATATATTCATCCTCAAGATCATTTACCGGTTTCAAGGCCCTTTCAAAGAAGGTGGGTGCTATTGGAGTTGCATTCTCTCCCGGAGGATTAGTCCCGATAAGAACACCTCTTTTTATTTTATCACGTTCTAGAAAAACCATGGTTTGGGCCACCAGTCCCCCATACGACCATCCCAGGACATGGAACTTTTTAATGGACAATGCGTCTACAAAATCAATAACAATTTTGGCCACATCCAAATGTTGAGTGGCAGCTGTCCTTCCGATAACCCAATACCGGGATAGTCGAATAGTATAAGCTCATTCTTTGTTGCCAGTGATGATAAAAATAAAGGGTCCCAAGTGTCCATGGTTCCCCTGAACCTATTGACCAATACCAATGGCATTCCCGATCCGAATCTTTGGTACGCTAATTTCTGACCTCCAATAAGAGTAAATTGGGTCGTTTTCCCGTAACTATTATTTTTCATTGCTGTAGGTATTAATGGTCTAAAAAGTGATTGGCTTGATTGATGAATTCCTCTGGATATTGATAGAAGGATCCATGGGCCGCGTCCGGATAATAGGTCAGAATGGCGTTGGGCAGTTCTTTGAACAAGGTATACGAACTATCGGAATCCATCATTTCATCGTCACTTCCCTGAATGATCAGCACGGGTTGTACCACTTTTTTTAAATCAAGGAAGGGTTTTTCCGTGCCCCAGTCTGTGATGGCTTTCATTTGTGCCATTATCGCTTGCTCCATCGAATCCTTATCTCGATTTTCTTTTCTCAGGTGCAAGCGGTCCAACACTTCTCTACCTTTGTTTCGACTGGATTCAGACGGGGTGAAGAAGATGTGTAGGAAAAGTTCAATAGGGTCTTTCTTCATGGCATTGGAAATCAGTTCGGGAAACCCGGCCAATATTTCAGTACCCTGTGGTGCGGAGCCCACAATGATGATCTTACGAAGCAAATCTTGGTGATATTGCCCCAAGTATTGGGCGATAAAGCTACCAAGGGAAAATCCAAGTACATCAATTTTTTGCAATCCCAGTGCTTTGATGAACCTAACTCCATCTTCCGCCATGGCCGATACATTATCTGGCGTACTTCCAGTGGTGTTGCCAACCCCGACATTGTCAAATAGGATCACTTCCCTTTCCCCTGCCAAACCATCCATAATCAAAGGGTCCCAATTGTCCAGGGTTCCCGTGAAGTGTTGGAACCCCACAAGGGGAATGGTCGATGGTTTGCCGAATCTACGGTAAGCAAATGTGGTTCCATCGGATTCTATATAGTGTGTTTCTGCATTTATGATGTTCGATGATATGTGTTGCATGATGTTTTTTTTTAAGTTTTATTGAAAGTTCACGTCTAGAATGTCAATGGAAACCAATACTAGGTCTGTTTGATAGGTATTATCCTCATCATTTAATACATATATGTTTCTTTTGGTACCGGTAATGATGCCATCAAAATTTTTATGGTCTTCAATGATTTGGGTCGCAGAAGACCCCCCAAGTACCTCAGGCCAATAGTCGTGGCGTATCAAGAGCCCGTTCAAATCAAAATAGAACACCTGTCTCTTGCTGTGGGTGGCAAAGCCCTCTGGGTAGAAAACTTCAAGTCTTTGTAAGGTCTCGCCTTGTTCGTTCCAATCATCAAGTCGATTGATTTCAACCCCGGGAACTAAAAAGTTAAATGGGGCAGTAGCATAATTCCAAGTGGCATAACTTGAAAAATAGACCAATTGTGATCTGCTCCATGGGGTTTCAACAATATGTCCTATGAAGGATTCCCTAGGTACCAGCAAGTCTTCCAAAATTTGGTCTTCAGAGTCAAAAAGCACTACTTTTTCAGGTACGAAGGAAGAAGTGTAGCCTTCATGGAAAAGGTGCTTCCATGATCCTTTTTGTTCTTTAAGCGATCCAATAAATTCCACATCGGACAACGCATTTGGGTGACCTTTCATGGGCCAGATGGCTCCTCCAATTTTTGCATGTAATTTGAATGTCTTGAATCTGCCAGCATTCTCAAGTCCACCGTGGGCCTCAATGACCTTATGTACCAATGCTTGTGTTTTTGTATCCATTTTGTTTGTTTTAAAAGGTTGTTGTTTTGGTTATCATTTCTTTTTGTCAAAACTACTTTCAATGGTTTCCCTACGACAGTCCATATCAGCGGAATAATAGCACAGATTTCCGATGCCCAAGAATTGTATACTTAGTTGATAATTTGCCTACATTTAACCGTATGGAAAAGATCAATCATTATAAGAGCATTTCAGAGCTTCATAGTAGAAGTGGATTTGAGCCGCCTAACCATCCCTTGATCAGTTTAATGACCTGCAAAGAATTGATGACCTATAGTTTGGGGGACTCAAGGTTTACAGGTGATTTCTATATGATAGCATTAAAGAAAATCAAGTCAGGTTATGTGTTATATGGAAAAACGGCTTACGACCATAATAATGGTTCGATGGTCTTTATGAAGCCAAGACAGGTGATAGAAGTAAGTAATGTCCAATTTGCTGAGAAAGGATTTGTGCTATTCTTCCATGAAGAGTATTTAATGGGGCACAATTTGTTCGAACAAATCAAGAAGTATGGTTATTTTGAATATGAGATCAACGAGGCCCTGCACATATCCCCCTCTGAAGAAACAATTCTTTGGGAGCTCTATTATAAGATAAGAGGTGAATATGATAACACACCTGATGAGTTCAGCCGTGAAATCATTCTCTCCCATGTGGATGCGATGCTTAAATATTCAGATCGATTTTATAACAGACAATTTTTGGACAGAAGCTTGCAAGTCTCCGGACATACTATCCAGAGGTTCCAAAAAGTTTTGGCGGATTATTTTCAAAACAAGTCACCCAAAACCAATGGACTTCCCTCCGTTAACCAACTGGCGGATGAACTATTCCTATCTCCACGATATTTGAGTGACGTACTAAAAAAGGAAACAGGAAAGACAGCTTTGGAGCACATCCATATTTTTTTAATCAAAGAGGCCAAAAATTTACTTATTGGTACAGAGAATAATGTGTCTGAAATTGCCTATGAACTGGGTTTTGACAGTCCATCCTACTTTACGCGGTTGTTCAAAAAGCAAACAGGTATGCGGCCTTTGGAATTTAGGACAAATGCATAGTGAAATTCTTCTTGTATCAATAGAATTAATATTCCTTTAGCCAAATGGGTAGTCATTGTAACGAAAGATGCTAAAACAATAAATGAAGTATAAAAAAATAAAGCCTTACAAGGAATTGGAACCATTTATTCATTTCTATTGGGAACTGAAAGGAAACGAACAAAAAGGACTATGGGAACGGGTTTTTCCAGACGGATGTGCTGGGATATTTATGAGTTTGGGCAATAGTTGTTTGACAGATAATGGTGCCCTTTCATTGGAGTATGGAAAAACTTATGTGGTCGGTGCAATGACCTCATTCAAGGACAGCTTTATTGATTGTGATACACACCTGATAGGCGTGTGTTTCAAACCAGGGGCTTTTGCAAATTTTTATAGGTATATCCCACAGATTGAATTGATCAATAACACCGTGGAATTTGAAAAATCCAAATCCTTCAATATTGCTAAAATGCTCAAAGCCCCCTTCAATTATTTCGACCATTTTTACTCAGGGAGAATAAAAAGCAAAAACAATCCTCTCCAATCCGTTATCAGTGACATTCATTTAACAAACGGACAAATTGCCATTAATAAACTGTCAAAACAAAATTTCACTTCTGTAAGACAATTGGAACGTAATTTTAAAAAGTTCATCGGTCTATCCCCAAAGGAATATGCAAACATCATTCGATTTCAATATGCTTTGGGTTTAATTAAAAATTCAGAAAAAAAACGAAGTCTATTGGAGATTGCCTTTGAATGTGGTTATTACGATCATTCACATCTTACCAATGAAATCAAGAGAAATACAGGGCTTGCACCGTCACAACTTTAATTTGTCGCATTTTTACAAAGTACGGTTGGTTGTCCAAAAGTAGTTTTGTGTAAATATTAAAATATACGAGGAATGCGAAAATTATCACTTTTCATTGCAACAAGTTTGGATGGTTACATAGCAAAGCCCAATGATGATCTTAATTTCTTGAAACTTGTTGAAAAAGAAGGAGAGGACTATGGTTATACGGAATTTACGGACACGGTTGATACCATACTTATAGGTAGAAAAACCTACGACTATGTAATTAGGGAAATTGGCATTGGCCATTATGATAATGGACAACGGGACGTTTATGTCATCACCCGGACTGAAAGACCACAGAACGGCAGAACAATATTTTATTCGGGAAACATAGCAGAATTAGTAAAGCAACTAAAATCACAGAAAGGAAAAAATATTTATTGTGACGGAGGTGCGGAAGTCATAAATGAGCTATTGAAGCACGATTTGATAGATGAGTTCGCAATTTCAATTATACCTATTTTGTTAGGTAGTGGCAAGAGACTATTTGAGGATGGAAGACCAGAACAAATACTTGAATTTGTCGAGGTCAAAACATTTGATACTGGATTGACCCAATTGCATTATAGGCGGAAGGAATAAGCGAAAAGCGGACAATATGGATGAATGGGGTGGCTCATATCCACATTTCAGCTTAGCTCACTTTTATCCGGAAAAAGGGGTAAAACAATGCCCGTTTATTATAGTTATGGTCTGTAACGGTTAAATGGTGTTTACTTAAAAACCGATAGGAGTTACTCTTGCACCACAAAGTTTTCGTTAGATCCGAGGGGTTTTGGTATGGGTTGGATCAAAGGCTTGATCCGCATGTACTCTTTCCAGCGATATGATTCCAAGACATCCGCCATTTCTGAGGTTTCATGGCCCGATATACGTTTCAACAAATGATACCTTGCGCTGGGTGAAAGGTTATCGTCCTGCTCAACGGCATGCTTTTTGACCAAGTATCGGGCCACTGTGGTTTGGAACACCAATGCCTGTTCCGAACCCATTACAAGATAGGGCCGATATTTGGCCGTGATATCTCTGGCCTCAAAACGGATTTTCCGATCTATTTTCAGGGCATAGAAAGCCTGTCCCCTTGTGGTGGTGGAGGCACAAATGAACAGTGCGAGAACTAAATGCTTATAGTTTGAAGATACATGTTTCTTAACCATGTTCAATTCGTTTTGGTTATATCGTTTTTTCCATGTTAGCAGTTTTGCTTTTTGTTGCGATCATTTTGGCTCTACAAACCATTCTTGCAACTAAACATTAGCTGGTCATGTCCTTAGGAGCATTCCCCCGAACCCTTTTAGGGGGCGCTCCGAGGTTTTGCAGGTTTGAAAACCGGATGACCTTCAGGGCCTGCTCTTCATTGTTTTTGCAACCTTCCCATGTGGTTTGTGGATTTTAAAAATTCCTTCAACTTTCTGAGGTTTCTGAGTTTTTTGAGTTTTTTGAAAAAATGGTTAAGGTGCAGGCCCTTAAAATTTCCGTTCCCCAAAATATAATGGTAGGTGATGTGCAGAAAAAGCGCATAAATCACCATGATCAAAGAGATTCCGATGGCCAATGTTCCCATATCCAAACATTTTAAGGTTTTTCTATTCAGTTTTTATTTTGCTAAGGTGACAAATTCATTGTAGCCATTCATCCAGCTTCCTGTTGGCGTGATCATAACCAAGGACAAAGGCCTTGTCGATTCCCTTTTTGTCCAGGACCTCGATGTTCCCCAGTTTCTCTGGTACGATCAGCAGATCGGGTATGTGAAGCTTGTCCATGGCATTGGCGTGCAGCATCAAAAGATTGGCCCTTTCTGATATTTGAAGGCCACTCTTGATGTGGCCCTTTCCCACTGCCTTCATGGACGAGGCGTAACACCCTATGATCACATCACAAGCACCGGTCAAGGGCTCGACCGGAAAATTGTTCATGATGCCCCCATCGGCAAAAAGCTCCCCATCGATGGACACTGGGCTGAACACAGGAGGCAGTGCCGCAGAGGCCAATAAGGGCCTGAACAGTTCCCCCTTTTCGAAATACACCGGTTCACCTTTCAATAGATTGGTGGCAACCACCACAAGCCGTTTGTCTAGTTCCTCGAACCGATGGGCCGTAAAAAAGTCATCAAAGAAGGGAAGATACTTGTCCGTATCGAACAGCCCCGGCTTGTTCACGGTCACGAAGTTGTATCTGAGCAAGGGGGTTTCCTTGAAGAAGACGAGCATATCCTCAATAGAGGTCCCGTCCACATATAGTCCACTTATGAGGGCCCCGGCACTTACGCCCGATATCTGGCTTGGATAGATACCGCGCTGTTCCAAGGCCTTGAGCAGCCCAATATGGGCCATTCCCTTTACCCCGCCACCGGAGAGCACCAATCCAAGGGTGGTATTTATCAATGTTTCCGTTTTCATCTATAAAAGTTTACATTAAAGGGAGGAAATTGCATCCCTTCTTCAACTATTCATTTTAAAGAAGCTGGATTTGATCGAAAGACTGGCCTGTAGATATTTGCTATAGGCTGTCCTTTTCCTGCATCCCTAAGTCGGAGCCGTACTTTTCCAAGAACCTCTTTTGTCTTTCCATCATCCGTTTTCTGATGTTGTCCAGCTCCATAAAGTCCTCCCCGAAATCGCTTTCAAAAAAGCCGTCATTGAAGAACCTTTTGCTGAAAAGTGAGTCCGGTTCGAAAAGGTCCCCGAACCCTTGGTTCTTGAATTGCGAAAAGTGGTTGTAGAACTTGGATTCAAAGTTGCTCAAAAGGCTATCCTTGTCCAGACCAGCGAGATTGTCCGACGAATCAGTGGACCAAGTATAGATACTGTCATAACGGATGAGGTTTCCGTTCTCGTCGAATTCCCGGTCGACCTTCCAACTGCCCTTGGGTTGGGCAATCTCTTTCTGGTCACCTTCTTTGGTCAATTCACCTTTCTTTTTCTCTTGGCCCTGACAACTGTTCAGTGCTACTAATAGGGTTGTACAAAATAGGATTTGAATTTTCATTTTTGTTCGTTTCTTGGTTCAACATTGTTTTGATCATCGATTGTCCGCGAGGTCTTGTAGATTCCTTTGGTGTCCAATACTTTAGACAGTCGGTTCTGGTGGAACACGCGGGATCTTCGCTCCCCATTGCGGTACCATATACATTCCACATAGGTGTCCCTGTCCATGAATCCAAATATCGGTTCCTTCTTTGCGCTATATTTGGACACCTCCATCTTGGGGCCGCTGGACGTTCCCTTGACCTTGACCCAATCCCCTGGCTTGAACTTTCGTGCCATGTCGTATAAATCTAATGGATTTCGGCTCAGGCCACCTTAAGGAGCCGCTTGTACATCGTTTCTCTTTTGGAAAAACGGACCTGCAACAACCCATTTTTCAGGCTTGCATGTATACTTTCAGGGTTGACATCCCGTGGGAGGTCCAAGGTCTTGCGGAAGGAGGAACGCACAAACGCCCTGCGAACCCTAAAGCTTTTCTTGATTTCACATGATTGTTCATTTCTGCCGCTTATGATAAGGGTGTTGCCCTGAAGTTCCATCTTCACGTTGTTCTTATCGAATCCGGGCATGGGAATGGAAAGTCCAAAATCGGTTTCCTCAATAGGGCTGTCGGCCGATGATATGGTCAATGATTTAAGCTTGCCCATGTTTCGTACACGCTTTGCCCAGTTTTTCATCCTTTTTATGATAGGTGGGATCTGGATTGCCTTGCCCACCTTTTTGCCAAAGATTTTCATGTTGCAAAAATTTAGGTTCAACAATTGGTGGTTTAATGGAAGGGACCGGTCAGTCGGCCCCTGTCCATTTTCACCGTTAAAAAAATAGGTGCTATTATGATATCTTGATGGTCCTGGTCGGCTTTTGCCTTGCCTCTTCCTTCTTCGGAAGATGGATGCCTAGGATACCATCGTTGTACGAAGCTTTGATCTTGCTATCGTCAACGGAATCGGGAAGTGTGAAAGACCTTTTGAAAGATGCATACCCAAACTCCCTACGGGTGTAGTTGTCCTCCTTGCGCTCCTCTTCCTGTTTCACCTCGCTCGAAATGGAAAGCTGTTGGTTGTCCAGATCGATCTGGAAATCGGACTTTTTCATTCCGGGCACGGCCATCTCTACCCAATAGGCATCCGCCGTTTCCTTGATATTGACCTTGGGCACTGTGATTCCAGTGCTGAAGTTGGAGGTGAACACTGAAGGTAGGTCCGATTCGAAAAAGCTGTCGATCCAATTGGACCAGGTTGGGAAGTCCAGGTTTGATTTTGCCAAACTACCATTTTTTGGTACAGAAACTAAATTGCTCATGGTTTTAAAAAATTTAAGTTTAACATTATTTTTATCGTATGGGATTCTTACAAACCCCTGTGTGCTAAGGACAAAGGACATGCCAAAACGCATCTTTGTCATTTTTCTGTTAAAGACTTCTAAAGCTTCCTGTCAAATTTTCGGATTGACCGGAATACGGAAATGTCACTTTAATAAAATTTTTACAATATATGTGTCATATTGACATTACAAATGGCATTTTACCAAGAATAGGTAATGGAATTTCAAATCTGGAACGACCTTTGCCCAAATTGAAACGGTATTTTTTTATGGTTTAACTTTTTTAAAATTTAGGTTATGAAAAAAAAACCGATCAAGGTAAGGCTCATTGGAAAAAAAGGAGATTCGTATCAGATCCAATTCCCCGATCTAGCGATACCCGTCAACGTGGACGAGACGGTGTACCAGAAAATGCTCCACAGTAAAGAGTATGAGTTTGGGCATTCCTTCACCAAGGCGAAGCGACCTACCTATTCTGCCTAGAGGCGCTTGGTTATTTGTTTCGGTGGTTAAACAGGCCACCTTTGAATACAGGAAATACCAGAGGCCCTTTGGAACCAAAACGATGAAGGTGTTCCTTTAACTTTAAGAGCTGATTTTGTCCAGAAGGATACTATGGATAGGACTTCCTCGTTAGTTTATTATGATGTTCAAAAAAAAATCGTTATTGCGACTGATTGGCTTCCCCTTAACATTGGGAATACTGGTTATTGGATGTTCCACTGATGGGGAATCTGGATCCATGGATAAGAATCTTCCTGACGGAACGGATGTTTCACAAAACCGAAAATCGGTGGGGGATTCTGCCTCCGACCTTTTGGACGACACAAATTTCACCGAGCTTTTCCTTGAAATATTCTATGTTTCCGGATTCAAACCAAGTGAGACCACGTTGGATAATTTTGAAGACTTTTTGTCACAAAGGCTGAACAAACCAAATGGTATCTCCATGGAGCTCAAAGAAATTCCATCCCCAGGCCAAGATGTATATTCAATTACAGATATCAGAAACCTTGAGGATGAGATCCGTACTGCCTATAACCTAGGTGGTACTATAAAGGCCTTTGGACTTTTTCTTGATGGGGAATACTCAGAGAACACCGAGAATGGTTCTGTTTTGGGTGTGGCCTACCGCAATACTTCTTTTGTACTTTTCGAAGAGACCATTAAGGGGTTCAGTGGGCAACCTTTGGCTCCGAGTACCACAGTTCTGGAGACCACGGTTCTTGACCATGAGTTTGGACATTTATTGGGATTGGTCAATGCAGGTACCCCAGTGCAAAGCGCACATCAGGATGAGCCACATGGAAGACATTGTACCACTGAGGATTGTTTGATGTATTGGACAGCAGAGACAGGAGAGGGGCTTGTCAACATGATCAGTGGTGGCACTATTCCAGAATTGGATGCGGCCTGTTTGGCAGATTTGCAGGCCAATGGGGGTAAATAAGAACCTTTGATATTTATAATTGAAAAGCCCCATAGCGGGGCTTTTCTGATTATATGGTAATTCTCTTCTTATAGAGAAGTAGTCCCGGTTACGGTGACATTGGCACTCAACTGTAGGGCCGATGTGATATTGATGGCTCCAAGATCAAGACCAGTGGTGGACTCCACTTCCAGTTGAGAGTTGAAATAGAATTCTGCACCATCCTGGGTGTAGGATACAAAGATCAGTTCATATTCCCCTTCGGCCAAAAAGTTAAGGCTGTAGGCGTTGTTGATCCCACTTACTTCCGCGCTGGTCACGGCATTGGCAAACCTGATATTGCTCTCGCCCTGCCCCTGGGTCTCCACCTCAGCGCTGTAGGTGCCCTTTTCATAGGCATAGACCACGATTTTGTCGGAGGTGTCCTGGGAATCGTTGACCGTACCCGAAATCTCTCCTGTCGCTTCCTTGTTTACGGTCCGGATACCTGCGGAAAGTTCTGAGAGTGTCACGAAATCAAAGTCCGACTCCAACGTACCCTGTTCTTCCTTTATGGTTTTGCGTAGGTCAAAATCAATGATGATTTCATTGGTATTGGTCGCAAAGACCTCAAAGGAATCCGTGATGTTCACGGTACTGGAGGAAGCTTCTATCTTGTCCTTAGTACCATCCACCATTTCGACATAACATCCAGGACTGTTGCCATCCATGTCATTCGCATAGTCAAGGACCAATTCGATGTTGGAATAGGTTCCCGCTTCCATTGGGAGATTGCCCAAGGTCTTGGTCTGCCCGTTGACCAAAGCGGATAGGTTAAAAGTGGTTTTGGTGAAACCTTCGATGGAGTTTCCATCCACCTTTACATCGGAAACGGTAATGAACACCGCTTCCACATTCGCATTGTCTATGGGGGCATCCGTGATTTTAATGGTTGTTTGATAAGATTCCTTCTCTACATTGTCATTTTCATTGTCGTCACTACAGGATACTATCAAAAGCATTGTTCCAAAGATAATTCCCAAGTTTTTCAAAAAGGTCTTCATAAAAATTAAGATTTAAGGGTTTACTATTTGCTTCAATAGTATAACAATTGAGACGTAACAAACCCTACTTAGACCTTGAAAATATTGAGGGGACCCCAAACTGTACGACATCACTTCCTTTAAGAGATTTTCCTGTATAGATGGCCCAACACTCGCGGCTATTATCCACTAAAGTTAAAGCCCTGAAACGGTTCCCGTTGTACAACTGGTCCGAGACAAAATCCATGCTCCAACATTCGTTCAAACTAGAGACGTTCCCCTCTGCGGGTTGTCTGTGTGCGGCGGAACGGTTCCTTTTGGGCCACTTGCTCCTCAAGTTCAGACCTTCCTCGCAAAAGTCCCGGTACATGCGTTTGTGATTGTCCATGAAACTCTTCCGTCTCAAAAGGATATGCCAGAACCCATAACGTACCCTGACAGCGGCAATCTCGTTCATTCTCATGCGCAACAGTTCATCGCTACGGCCCTTGGCCCTTGAATAGCAAACGCTCTTGTGCAGCAGTATGAGCTTGCAGCAACGTTGGATGATAATATTGTACTCCATCCTTATATTATCGACCATCCCACGCTTTCGGAACGGCCTCAGAACTTTTTCAGCACGTCCTGCAGGATCTGTTTGTCCAAACTTTGGTCGGCGACCAGTTCCTTCAATTGTGCGTTCTCCTCCTCCAGGTTCTTCAGCCTCCGGAGTTCGGAGACATCCAGGCCGCCCTATTTCTTCTTCCAGCTGTAGAACGTTGCCTCTGATATCTACATCTTGCGGCGCACCTCTTGGATACGAATCCCCCGTCTCCACCTGTTTGATCGCAAATACAATCTGTGATTCCTGGTACTTCTATCGTCTCATAAGCAAATACCTGTTTAAAGTTAAACATTTATTCGCCCCGATTTTCTGGTTTTAAACTGTCCGGTTTAACGGGAGGAGATCATTTTTAGGGAAGGCTATAAAAGGGGGTAAGGCTATTAACTAAAATAGGTTAAAATGATTTTGGATGTACATTTTAGAACCAAAAAGTTAAAGAAATTCTTAATTTATGTATGGGGATTTAGGTGGATGGGATGGATTGTGGGAACCACTAAGAACGGCAAATCTAAACCACCAAACATTTTGTTGTAGCAGTTTGTACGTCAGTTCTTTGTTAGCTGTTTTGCTATGCTCACTCTTTTTCTGCGAGGGAGTTATTCTGTCCGTTTTTAACAACATGAATGTAAATTGAAGATATACCCCTTATTAAAATTAACCTTTTGTTAAACGGCTTATGTTACAGTATGAAGCGGCAAATTATAAACTTTACCATCTAAATTTCGGGTATTGGATAGTTTGGAATCGACCTCCGATAAATTTCTTTTTCAAGAAATCAAAAAGGGCAACATAAAAGCGTTCAATAGGCTTTTTGAGACACATTGGGACGGATTGTACCAAGCTGCTTATAAAGTCTTATTGAGTGAGGATATGGCCAAGGATGCAGTTCAAGAGGTTTTTTTTGATCTTTGGTTACGCAAACTTCAACTTGAGGTTGAAAATATACCGGGATTCCTTTATAAGGCTGTACGAAATCAATCACTGAAACAGTTGAAGAAAAACGCTCCTTTGCAAATTCACGAAGATAAATTTAAGGGGCTGTTGGTCAACAACACAGAAGAACAGTTGGATCTTATTGACCTTAAAACAAAATTGGACGAAAAGCTGGGTGCCCTTTCCCCAAGGGAAAGAGAAATATTTGAAATGAGTAGGTATCAAAACCTGTCCAATAAAGAAATTGCAAACCACCTGAATCTTTCACAAAGAACCGTTGAATGGTATTTGTATCAAGTTGTTAAGGAGCTCAAAACCGCGTTGACCGTCTCTGTTCTTGTTATCCTATCCTATCTTTTTTATTGATTTACCGCTGATGATAACATCTTTTAAAATCAGTGATATGAGTCCATCATTCGTCAAGGTTACCTTAAGGTTAGCTGTGTTATCTATGAGTTAAATCCAAGTATTGGCTCCAGTAAATGTCCTTTGTTGGGGTACTTATAGGTAAAAGCACAGCCATGGATAAATCAAAATTGATTGATTTACTTTCAAAATATGATAAGGGTACCTGCACCAAGGAGGAACTTGTACTGCTGTATCGCTTCTTCGATGCTTTTCAAGACGACAACAATATTTGGGATACGAAAGGAATTGTTGAGAAAGAGCGAATACGAAAGGAATTATCAAAAAAAATAAAACAAAGAATTGATTTTCAGGAAAGGAATCGAAAATCCATCTCTCCCTTTTGGAAGGTGGCCGCCGCAATACTTTTTCTCATTGGGTTGGGAGCAATGACCAAAATCCTTCTTTTCCAAAAAGAGCAGCCCATGGAATATGAACGGATCGTTTCAAATGATATGGGAATCAAGCAGGTTGCATTGATGGATGGTTCTACCGTCTGGTTAAATCGGAACAGCGAACTGGTCGTTGCCAAAAAGTTCATGGAATCCGAATTCAGGGAGGTCACCTTGCACGGGGAGGCATTCTTTGAGGTGGCAAAAAACAAAAACAGGCCATTTATCGTCCATTCCAGTGGCTTTCAGACCAAGGTGTTGGGCACCAAATTCAATGTAAAGGAATCCAATGAAAGAACGGAGGTCGCATTGATTGAAGGAAGCGTCGAGGTCAATGCAAATACCGAGCAGGTATTGTTGAAACCCATGAAAAAGGCAGTGTTCGGCTATGGAAATGACAGTATCGCAATCGTTGAAATGGATATGGAACTGGAACTCGCTTGGATGACCAACGATTTCGATTTTAAAAACACCAAACTATCCCGCGTCGCCACCATACTGGAACGACGGTTTCATAAAAAGATAATATTTGAACAATCCGAGTTGCCTGAAAAAAAGGTGACTGGACATTATAAGAATGAAAGTCTCAATGCCATTTTACTTTCCGTGACCCGGGCCGGCAACTTGGATTACAAATACGAAGACAAACAGAACATACTGATTTTTGAACCCCTAAAAAACAATTCCATGTAAAAAGAGAGCTATAAAAAAGGGAAGCGTTGGAGCGCTTCCCTATGAAATTAATTCGTACGACAAAAAATGATAATGTAGTGAAAATACATTTGAACCACTTTTT
>CEQG01276093.1_pt1 | contig 19884 bp, 17 predicted proteins | sample 350301 | NCBI WGS metagenome assembly CEQG01 (sample SAMEA2621242, study PRJEB7988) | marine metagenome | isolation source: saline water (ENVO:00002010), including | reverse complement strand
CCCTTAAAACTACTTGCGTGCAACGAACCGTTTTTTTAATACTACTGATTTTAAACGTGTTTTCATACGGTCAAGAAATTGATGCGTTCAACCAGGTTGAAGAGTTCTATCTTAAGGGCAATAGTGCCGTTACCGGAAACAATATATTGAGCAAGCATGAAACCAGGGATTATAACAATCCCACTGGGGTCAATGACCAGTACAAGATGAGGTATGTGGATATAGATGATGACAACACGACGTTTAGTTCAAGCTCTGCTGACCTCATCATCCCAGAAAATGCAATGATAAAATATGCCGCGCTCTACTGGGCGGCAACATACCCCGGTGCCGAGGGAAAGAAAAAGGCCCATGGCAATAGATATGTCTATGAACTCAAGCAGGGGCGCAAAAAACCCATAAATGACATCTTGATCAAACTACCGGACCAGCAAACCTACTCCACCATACATGGTGAGGTTATCTATGATGGATTCAAAGAGGACAAAGACCTTGAAGAGAACAATCAACCGTATGTGTGCTTTTCAAATATCACGGATATAATAAAACTGAACGGTAAAGCAAGCGGTACGTACACGGTTGCTAATATTCCCGCCCTTGAAGGGTATATGTATGGCGGTAGTTCTGCTGGGTGGATGCTTTATGTGGTCTATGAAAATGAAACTGACCCATTGCAATACATAACCACCTATCATGGTTTTAAGTTTATCGATAAGGAGCATACCGTGGTCTTGAACTTTGAAAACTTTAGGTCTATTGAAGAGGGAGAGGTCAAAACAGAACTGACCATAGGGGCCATAGAAGGAGATAATGCCCTAAAAAGGGACCAGGTTGCACTTTATAATGATGTGCGCAAGAAGTTTATAACCCTGACAACAAAGGAGCGGGCCGCAGATAATTTTTTTAACAGCAAGATCACCGTCAAGAACGATGAGGCACTGAACAGAAAGCCCAATAGCATGAACACACTGGGCTTTGACATTGCACAGATTGATAATAAAAACGCAATATTGTCTAACAATGCCCAGGATGCTAAACTACAGTTTACCACAAAGGCTGACAGATATTCCATCTACTTCACCGCCTTTCAGACCACGATAAGTAAAAAATTCTATGAAGAGATAACTGCCGCAAAGATCAATATGGAAAATGCTGCCCCGGCAACCTCCACGACAGTAGGGGCCAGTGAGGGCCAATCAGTACTTATGGATGCCGTACGCGCATCCAGGCAAAAAATGCAGGACGTAAAAAAGGAAACCATAGAACGACGACAAAATGAGGAGCCCGTTGCCAAGACTGAGCATCCCGTTGAGGAAGATGATACGCAAATTGACGACCCTGCCTTTTATGAGGTAGTGGAGGGGCCATCTGTTTCAGTACCTGATCTTGAAGGGGCATACTACATCATCACAAACGTTTTTTCAAGAAAGAGCAATGCCCTGCGCTGGTCTCGATTTGTAGAAGAACAAGGCTTGGCGCCAAAAACATTTGTAAGGCCATCCAATAATTATTACTACGTATACATTGATAAGGGCAATGACCCGGTGTCTTTGTACAAAAAAATACAGGAACTTAGAAAACGCGACCAGATGGAAAAAACCTGGATGCTTAAAATCAACCTTGATTAATGCGCTGGACGCTTAAACCTAAACCTGACGAAACCCTTGTTGCCGAACTTTCTGGCAGACTGGGCGTGCCGTCAACCATTGCCTATCTCCTGGTACAACGCGGCATAAAAACTTTCGCGGAAGCAAAAAAATTCTTTAGGCCATCGCTTGATGATCTGCACGACCCTTTCTTAATGCAGGACATGCGGCAGGCCGTGGACCGTATCAACCTGGCTATTAAAAATGGAGAAAACATCCTGGTATATGGCGATTATGACGTGGACGGCACCACCAGCGTGGCATTGATGCGCAGCTATCTGGAAGCCCAGGGGGCAGCCGTGGCGTCTTACATACCAGACCGCTATACAGAAGGGTATGGGGTTTCCATTCAAGGTATTGATTTTGCGCATGACAATGACATGGCCTTGATCGTGGCTTTGGATTGTGGCATCAAGGCAAAAGAAAAGGTGGCCTACGCCAATAAACTGGGCATTGACTTCATTATCTGTGACCATCACCGGCCAGGCCCAGAAATACCAGATTGTGTTGCCGTGCTCGACCCCAAACGTGAAGATTGCAACTACCCTTATGATGAATTATGCGGTTGTGGCGTGGGGTTTAAATTGATACAGGCGCTACATCAATGCCAGGACCTGCCCGTGACCACGCTGGTACCCTATTTAGATTTGGTCGCCACGGCCATCGCTGCTGATATTGTCCCCATCACGGGCGAGAATAGGGTTTTGGCACATTTTGGGCTGGAGGTTATCAATACGCTTCCGCGAAATGGCATCAAGGCCCTGATAGACAATGTGAACAAGAAGGAGCTTACCATAACTGATGTCGTGTTTATCGTCGCACCGCGCATCAATGCAGCAGGACGCATAAAGCACGGCCTGCATGCAGTGGAGCTGCTTATTGAAGAAGATTTTGATATGGCTTGTGCCATGGCTTCGGGCATTGAGGGTCTTAATACAGAGCGCAAGGACCTGGATGCACAGATAACCAAGGAGGCCCTGGCACAAATAGAAGAACTTAAGGAACAGGAGAGAAAAACCACGGTTGTTTTTGGCGAAAGCTGGCATAAAGGTGTCATAGGTATTGTTGCCTCCAGATTGATCGAGACGTATTATAGGCCCACTTTGGTCTTTACAAAAAGCGGTGAAAAGCTTGCCGCGAGTGCACGCTCGGTAAAAGGGTTTGACGTTTATGAAGCCCTTGAGGGCTGCGCTGAGCATATTGAGCAGTTTGGCGGACATAAATATGCCGCGGGATTGACCCTGCTTGAAGCAGATTATGAAAAATTCAAGCAGAAGTTTGAAGAGGTGGTCTCCACTACAATTCCGCAGCATTTATTGACCCCGGAAATTTCTGTGGACCTTGAGTTGGAATTCGATGAGGTCAACCCAAAGTTCTATCGTATTTTAAGGCAGTTTGCCCCGTTTGGGCCAGGCAATATGACCCCGGTCTTTATGTCAACTGATTTACGGGATACGGGATATGGCAAATGTGTGGGGGCAGATGACCTGCATTTAAAATGCACGGTCGTGCAACATGGTGTTCCGGGACAATATCAAGGGCCATCTTTTGGGGCAATAGGTTTTAACCTGGGTTCAAAATGCGGCCTTATTGAACGTCAAAAAACATTTAAAGCGGTGTATTCCATCGACCTGAATGAATGGCAGGGTAATGTTTCGCTACAATTAAAGCTCAGGGATATTCAAGAATAAACCTCAAATTATTTAGATTAATTCTAAACAAGGTTTTATATTTGTGTAAAACCCGGTTATGAAACACATCGATATCATTTTTAAGAATGACCACGGGATATCCTTTTTTTGGAAAAAGAATGAACAAAGCACCGTTGACCTTGCGCAAGTGGTCTTCAGGGATATTGGCTTCTATCTCACCCTTGACGAGCTCAAGGAATTCTCAAACCTGGTAAGCGTGAGCCTGCAACATGCCGTTTGTCAAAACTGCCCGCATGGCAAGGACTGCCGTTCTTTTTTGCTCAAGACCCCGGCTGCAAAGATTGATTTGGCGATAAGCCTTAATGAACTCAATGGCCTGCAGGAGCTGCTGGATAAAACGATTATTAAAATGGATACGATTATCTATATCCAGGGGTCGTTGAACTAACCTTCAAATTTTTTTAGGGAAAAATCCGTTCCATCAAAAACACCATAGGTGTAATGCCCTATCCAGTCGCCTAGATTGTAGTATGTGGAGTTGTCGCCCACTTCTATCTTCATGGGCAAGTGGCGGTGGCCAAAAATAAAATAATCATAGTGCTCACTTTCTAGTTTACGCTTTGCATAAGCCGCAAGCCACTCGTTTTCCTCACCTAAAAACTCCTTGTCATCTTCTCCAGATATAAGTTTGTTCTTTACCGAGAGGTGCTGTGCCAACCGTACGCCCACATCTGGATGCAACCAGCGGTAGAGCCACTTTGAAAACGGGTTTACAAACACTTTTTTCATGCGTTTATACCCCATGTCTCCCGGGCCTTTGCCATCACCATGGCCTATAAAGAACTTTTTGTTGTTAAAGGTAAAGACCTTGGGGTCGTGGTAGACCGGGATGTCGAGCTCTTCTTCAAAATACCCATTCATCCAGAGGTCATGATTGCCCACAAAAAAATAGATGGGGATACCGCTGTCGCGAATTTCTGCCAGCTTCCCCAAAACGCGTATGTGGCCTTTGGGCACCACCGTTTTATACTCAAACCAAAAATCAAAGAGGTCCCCAAGCAGGAAGATTGCAGCTGCATCTTCTTTTATGCTATCTAGCCAGCGCACAAATTTCTTCTCACGCGGTTTGCTTGCTTCGCGGGTGGGTGCGCCCAGGTGATTGTCACTGGAGAAATAGATTTTTTTTCCGGCAGGTATTTGCATGGGGTCAAAGATAGTATAAGCATAATAATTTGGCTTAAGCCAAATTATCACCGCCGTTATTTAATTATCTGAAGCAAACCATTGTGCAAAACTGGTATCGGTTTCCTGTAGTTTTAAACTGTGAAGTATTATGTTTTCAGGAAGGCGTGCCTTGATTTTTGAGGCAAAATCAATAACCATCATCTCGCTGGTGGGTTGATAATCTACAAGCAGCACGTTATGCCCCCGTGTTGAAAGTTCCTTCGCGAGTTCAGTATGTGGGGTGTTCTTGTTGAAGACCGTCGCGTGGTCAAAAACATCCACGATTTCTTCTTTTACGATTTTCTTGAGGTCGCCAAAGTCAATAACCATCCCATATTTTACATGATTGTTATCTGCAATGGGTTGACCTATCACCGTCACCGAAAGTTTATAGCTATGACCGTGGACATTGCGGCATTTACCATCATACCCATACAGGGCATGGCCGGTTTCAAAAGAAAATTTCTTTGTGATCCTTATGTTAGCCATTTTTACGGTCTCTGTGTTTTTTGATATAAAGTAGGATGAGTACGATGAGCAAAATCGTGGTAACACCTATAAAAACCCCATAATCACTTACAAAATCTGAGAAGCGATATTCTATTTCGCCCGGGGCCGTGTCCTGAAGTTCTTGAAAGATATAGTATAAAAATTGGCTCATCTTCTTCCTCTAAATTTATTCCATACCACCACGATGACCAGTACCACCGCAAGGATTAAAAAGAGGCCGGTACCGCTCAAAAACTGTAAGATATCCATAAGATCATGTTGCGTTCAACTTCACAAAAGTAGCAAGAAAACAATGGTTGGGCACATTTTTTAACCTCTGGTGTTAAAATTGATTTTTGTATTCAGATTTTCACTTCATTTGCGCGCTTTTTAAATACCGCGACCTGATGATTTTTAAAGATATAGCTTTTGAAAAAAATGCCCTGTATGAGCATATTATAGATGATTTGCTTGAGCAAAAATACAGTGTCATCGATACATTTTTTAATCATCAAGAAGTGGCACTCCTGCAAAACTCGCTCCAACAGGTGTACGAGAACGACAAGTTTAAAAAGGCGGCGATAGGCAACAGGACAAATGAGGAAATTGACAAGACCATTCGCGGGGATTTTATCTATTGGATTGACGAGCAAAAGCGCAGTCCTGCCGAGGATATGTTCTTCACAAAAGTGAACAACCTGATAGACTATCTCAACCGCACCTGTTTTTTAGGCATTCTTCAAAAGGAATTTCACTATGCCGTGTACCCCACGGGCACGTTTTATAAAAGGCATCTTGACACTTTTCAAAACGACGACAGGCGCAAACTTTCAATTGTGTGCTACCTCAATGATGAAGACTGGACGGTCGAGGACGGCGGCCAGCTCACCATTTATATGCCTTACGGCGAAAGCGAAACTGCAATAGACCTCCTGCCCAAAGCAGGAAGAATGGTCATTTTTGAGAGCCAGGAGCTTGAGCACGAAGTAAAGCCCGTCAATGCCCCAGAACGCTGGAGCATAACAGGATGGCTCAAGACACGCTAGCCCCAACCTGAGGTTTAAACCGTGCCCTGAACTTAAAGACAAGAGCAAGGCTGCGCACGAGCATCCATGCGGTAAAGGCCAGCCAGACGGCATAGAGTTTAAAACCCAACCTGTCAAAAATGAGCAGGACCGGCACGAAGCCCAAAAAAGTTGCCATCATCAATACATTGCGCAGGTATTTCATCTCACCGATACCCTTAAAAATCCCGTCAAAGATAAATGCGAGCGCATTGAGCGGCTGCAACAAGATCACGATAAAAAACAGCTCTTTGTACCGGTCGATCACGAGGCTTTCCTTGCTAAAGATGAGGCCAAGAGGTTCATAGAGGACAACGCCCACCAGCATCAATATCCCAGCAACGGCAAAGCCATACAGGCTTACTTTTTTGGCAAGGTGCCATAGGCCATCATAATCCCTGGCGCCCAGTAAACGGCCTGCAAGAATATTTCCGGCGGCGGCATACCCATCAATAAAAAATGCCGAAAACAGCCAGATGTTAACTAAAATGGTCTGTGCGGCAATATAGGTCTTGCCATAATCCGTGGCGTATGAATTTGCCAGGAACAAGGCAAGGTTTAGCGCAAGCGTACGTATAAAAAGGTTTGCGGCCATCCCTATCAACCTGTACAGTTCTGGATGTACGGGCAGCACGAGTTTCAGGCTTACATGGGTCTTGCGCAGCAGTAGGATAAATGCTGCAACGGCCATAAACCCTTGAGCACAGAGGCTGGCATACGCTGCTCCACGTATTCCCATTTCTGGGATAAAACCTTCAACGCCATAAACCAAGACCATGTCCAGCCCTATGTTGAGCACCGCGCCCAAAATGGCAACGACCATGGGCCAAAATGTATTTTGCAAGCCCCTGAAAATACCAAAAACCGCAAACGTAAAGAGCGTAAAAGGAAATCCCCATACACGGATACCATAATACTCAACACAGTATTTTAAAATAAGACCATCAGCATTGTAGAGGCTAAAAATGGATTCAATAAAAAAAAGGGTCGAGCCCAAAATAAGCAAGCTCAGCACAATGTTGAGGTAGATGGCCTGCGCCGGCAGGTTTTTTATCTCGTCCAGCTTGCCAGCGCCCAGATATTGAGCAATTATTGCTTGTAGGGCACTGCGCGTCTGGCCCAGTACCCAGATTAAAGCCGAGAGAAAAGAACCCACGATACCCACGGCCGCAAGGGCTTCGGTGGCGTTGACATCTATATTTCCTACCACGGCGGCATCTGTGGCAGAAAGTATGGGCTCTGCGATGCCGGTGAGCAAAGCGGGAACGGCCAGCCTGTTGATATTTTTAAAACTGAGCAGTGATTGACTCAATATACGTTGATTTTTGGTTTATAAAACGAGCTCGTAACAGTAAAAGGGATGCTCACTCTGTTTGGGAAAATATATATTGCCCAAGCGTTTGTAGCCTCTTTGCTCATAAAATTTTTGGTTTCGGGGGTTTTGGCTAAAGGTATCCAGGCGTATGGAATCATAACTGTTTTCCCTTGCTTGCCTTTCGGCGAAAGCCATAAGTTCTTGAGCGATGCCCCTGCCCTGCATTGCTGGGAGGACAGCCAGGCGGTGTATGTAAACGTTGCGGGAATCCTTTGGCGTAAGCCAAGAAATGGGGATGTACTCTTCATCCATGAGGGTTGAGGTGACAATTGTCCCTGATATTTTGCCATCGATGAGGTACAGATAGAGTTCGCCGCGTTCTATGTCGTTTAAAAACGCTGCTCTTGACGGGTAATGCTCGTTCCATTGATGGATGCCTTTTACGATCATATGTTGAGCGCAGGCCCTTGTCAATTGCAGGATTTCATCAATTTCATCAGATTTTGCCAGTCTTATCACGGGAAGCGTTAATTTTGCAACGAAAATACCTTTAAAAGGCCAAAGATGAAAACAGTTTTTCTCCCATTAGGCGACAAGCCTATCTCGCATTATCCCGTTCAATATGCTATTGAAATTTCTGCTGCCCTTGGCGCGACCTTGATTGTTTCTAGGTTGTACCGTGAAGATGCTAGGAGCAGGGGATTGCTCAAGGGGAATCTTACGGTTGCCGAAATCTCATCACAGGAAATACAAAAGGAACTTGAAAATTTTGAGCTTAAGGGTGATTATAAGATCATACCGGTAGAAGGGGATGACCTTATTGAGGCTGTTGCAAAATTTCACCAGAAGGAAAACATTGATTTAATCGTGCTTCCTCCACGTCATCAGGATATTCATGAAGCGTATTTTTTAGGGAGCGTCTCTGGGGGTTTTGTAAAAAAAACCGATATCCCTGCGCTTATCGTGCCCGAAGGGTATGGCTTTAAGCCCGTAAAAAATATCTTGATGGCTATTAAATCTGGCATCATCAAGGATGAAAAGGTGTTGTTGCCACTGGAGGATATCATGAAGGCCGAAGATGCCATAGTACGCCTGTTACAGGTAAAAACACCAGATTACCTGCCCGAAGATTCAGAATTCAACGAGGTTCTGGGCAAGTTGATTTCTGCCTATAAATCCAGTGAAAATGCCACCTTGTTTCAAGGATTGCTGGAGCACCTCAATGAGAATTATCCTGATATGTTGTGCGTGTTCAGGCGCAAGAGGGGGTTTTTTACAAAGCTGTGGGAAGAGAGCAGGATAAAAAAATCAGACTTTGAAAGTAGAATTCCGTTATTGGTTTTAAAAGAAGCTGAATAGCATAAGTAAAAATAACTATATTTGCCCTCCACAAACTGGGGATGTAGCTCAGTTGGCTAGAGCGCTTGCATGGCATGCAAGAGGTCGTGGGTTCGAATCCCATCTTCTCCACAAAGTCCACCATATCCTGGTGGACTTTTTTATTAAAAGAACTTCATGGGTATTTCCTTCTCGATAAACGCTTGTGCCGGTGAGCATATTTCATCGATGAGCTTGGTGAGCGATACTTCAAAGTCATAAAGAATAGTATCGTCAATCATATTGTTCTTGTCCATGGTAAAGGGTAAAAAACCTTCTTTCATATTCTTAAATGAAATAATCCCTGCAAGAAAGTCCTCATTATACGCCCCGGACTTTTTGAGCATCAGGGCATAGCACAAGACCTGGAAAGGTTTAGAATATTTATCATAATCTGTAAAGAGCATGTCCCAGTCATTGACATTAAGGTTTCGCTTGAGCACTTTGCCCGTTTTGTAATCCACGATACGCAATTGACCATTTACCCGGTCAACCCGGTCAACCTTTCCCCTGAGCTTTACAGGATAATCAGTACCGGTAAGAGCTACTTTAAAATCACTTTCTAGATCCAGGATTATGATTTCATCACCCGCCTTGACCTGTTCTCTCTCCATGGCAATAAAATTGCGTACAAATTGCAGGGCCACGTTGTAGATGATAAGGTTCATTCCCAGTTTTATGTTTTCGGCGCTGTATGCCTTGCCAAAATGCCCCGTGACTTCTTTTTCAACATTTTTTTCTATTCTGTCAAGGATGGCCAGGGAGAGTATTTTACCTGTATGTGGCGTGTAAAGAGCTTCAAGGCTGTCGTGTACTATGGTCCCCAGGGTATTGTGTGCCACGGTATCTTCAACTTCATCAAGTTCTTTTATCCCCAGCACATAACGGTTGTAAAAATCAATGGGATTTCTTATATAGGTTGATAAGCCTGACGGCGAAAAACCCTGGGCGGCCCTCTCGTGCAAAAGCGCGACGACCTTAGGGGTTTTTTCAACGGTCTTGAGCTGCGATGCCTCAAGGGTTACTTCCGCCGAAGCGGTAAACTCACGGTAGCTGTATCGCGCATCGATATCAGTTTCTAGCTGGAGCAAAAAACGGCTTTTCTCACCGCTGTCAAGCCCATCTGCTACATTGTTGTAAAGAAAAAAAGCGCGTTGTGCCCGTTGGAGCAGCCGGAAGAAATGATAGGCATAAATGGCATCTTTTTCCCGGTATGTGGGCAGGACAAATTCTTTTTTCATATCAAACGGGATGAAGCTGTTCTGGCTTTTGCCAGAAGGTAGCGTACCCTCGTTCAACGATGTTATGATAACGGTCTCAAAATCTAATACCCTTGACTCTAGCACCCCCATGATTTGAAGGCCGGTGTATGGGTCCCCACGCAAGTCCAGGGTCTCGTTTTTTAAAATATCCAGGTAGAAATAATATAATGTCTTAATGTCCTTGATGTGACTTTCTTTGGTCAGCAGTAATTTGAGTTGGTTAAAGATTTCAAGGAAACCGTTGAGGTATTCTAATCTTAAAGGTTCTTTGTTGTCAATGTGTTTTTGTTGAAGAAACCTCGTCCCGTCAAGCAACTTGTCAATTGCCGTGTGTGGATTGTCGTCCCATGGCTCAAACAGGGTTTTGAGTACCATTTCATCAGAGATGGCCTCTGCTAGTGTATTATAAGAAATGTAGAGCAGGTTCTGGCTGTTGATTGTTTTTTTTATCGCTTCCGCGGAAGCGCCCAAAAATGAAACCGTGTGTTCCTGGCTTAAAAATGACAATATGTTTTTATAGAAAAACCTTTCTTCCCTGGTGTTGAGGTGTAGTGAAATCCAGCTTTCAAAAAATGCAGAATCTGGCACCTGTGCCAGAGGAAGCCCCATCGTAACATTGATGTTCTCAACATTGGCGGGCAAGCTATTGAGCAATGGCAGTAACAAGGATTCATCACCCAGCACAATGGCGGTTTTTGTGAGTTCCTGGGCGCTAAAATCCCTGAGTAGCCCCCCTATATATTTTACCTGGCCCACTTGCTGGGGTACCGCGATGGATGTAAATACCTTCTCACTGTTAAAATTAGTGCTTAGCTGCGGGATGGGATGATTTTTATAATATGGCCATTCTTTAAAATACTGCCTCACAAACCGGCTGACGGCAAGTTGATTATCTTGATAAAAGTAGTTGTCCAGTTCCCAGAAAATCCTGGCTCTGCCCGATTCAAGAAACTTTTGAATGATTTTTTGTTCTGCAGTATTGAGGGCATTAAAGCCCATAAAAACATATTGATTACTGGATTTGTTTAGGTATTCATCGGCCTTTTCTGATGCTTTGCGGTATAGCATGCCTTGATAGCCCATCCCCTCTTTGTTGAGTTTTTCAAAAAATCTATAATAATACTGTTTTATAGCTTGCCAGAAGGAAAGGTATTGATCAACAAACCGTGAGTCCCCCGCCTGGATATTCCAGGCATTGAGCTTTTTCACGGCAGTGAGGTAATTAAAGAAGGCATCCCTGTCAAGAAGGTATCTGTCAATTTCATTAAAGTCAGCAAGCAGGGTATTGCTCCATCCCAAGAATTCAAGAAAGGAATCAGGATTTGCCTCAATGTCCTTGTAAACCTTATAAAGGGTAATTTGCAAATACGTTTGACCTGGAGTAGAAAGGCCTGATATTTTCTCTATCAATTCTTCTATGCTGAGGATTTGAGGGAGAAAGGTATTCTTGTGTTGTAGTTTTTTTTGAAGTGATTTTCTCAAAATAACACCGGCCCTTCTAGAGGGCGAAACAATGCATAGTGCACTTACATCACCTGGCTCGCTAAGTAGGTTATCTATTATCTCGTCAATGAAAGTTGTCATGGGCCTAAAATAAAAAACGCCCCGAATATCGGGGCGTTTAATCAAGCTTATTTTAAAAAGGCCTATTCTTCTATGATAGAGATTTCAACCCTTCTGTTTTTCTGTCTTCCGGCAGCAGTTCCATTGGAAGCTACAGGCTTAGTTTCACCAAATCCTTTAGACTCGATACGGTCAGATGGGATTCCTTGGCTAGTTAAGTATGAACGTACTGAAGCAGCACGCTTGTCAGAAAGTTCCATGTTGTAAGAGTTGCTACCCTTGCTATCTGTGTGACCTTCTACCAAGAAACGAGTGTTAGAGTACTCTTTCATGATATTTGCTACATTATCAAGTGTTTCATGAGAATCTTGACGGATGGTAGCTTTATTGTAGTCAAACAATACTGAACGAACCTGAACATTGATTTCTTCAAGAACCTCAGTGGTTACTTCAGGACAACCGTTGTTAGCAGAAGTACCGGCAACATCTGGACACTCATCATCCTTGTCTGGGATTCCGTCTCCATCAGTATCAGCCCATGGGCAACCGTTGTTTTCAGCAGGACCAGCTTCATCTGGGCACTCATCTTCATTGTCATAGACTCCATCACCGTCGCGGTCTGGACATCCATTAAATTCAGCTGGGCCAGCAAGGTCTGGGCACTGGTCGTCTTTATCAGCTACGCCGTCACCATCGCGGTCTGGGCAACCATTAAGTTCTGGAAGACCAGCCTCGGTAGGACACTCATCTTCAGAATCTTTGATACCATCGCCATCAGTATCAGGGCATCCGTTAAATTCTTTTAGACCTGGAGTTTCAGGACACTCATCGTTTTTATCAAAGATTCCATCTCCGTCAGTATCAGTTCCACCAAAAGTGAAGCCTATACCTGCAGTGTGCTGGAATGTTTTAACATAACGGTCTTCAAATACGTGCTTGTAAGTAGAACTTAAGTTAAGGTTGATGTTTTCACCCAACCAGATTTTAAGACCCACGGTACCGTTTGCAGTACCAAAGCTAGGACGGTCACCTATAAATGTATAACCACCACCAACTCCTAAATAAGGATCGAACCATCCACCTTCGCCAAATAATGCATCACGGAAGCTATATGAAAACATACCATCCATAGAATAATATGCTTCATCATCAACCGGAGTATCACCGATGGTTTCGATTTTGTTAATAGATCCACGAACACCAAGAGCAAAACCAGCTCCTATGTAGCGACCTACATAAATAGTACTTACTGAAGGAAGGATGTTCCAGTGGTCTTCAACGTTATAGAATTCGTTAGGAAATTTTTCACCACCATAACCTACTTGGTCATAAACATCAGGAAATGCATCTACTGCATTCACACCTATGCTTACACCCCAAGGATTGTTTTTGTCCTGCGCATTCGCAGAAAAACCCACAAGGGCTATTGCTGCTACGAGGAATAATCTGCTAAGATTTTTCATATTCAAATCGTAATTTTAAGTGTTAATTGAAGCAAAAGTAAGTTGTTAAAATTTATCAACAAAGCTAAAAGTAATAAAATTTTATTAAATAAAGCATGTGGGTTTTATCGTTGAAACACCTTATTATTCAATGATTTTCAAAGATTTACCCACCTTTGTAAAGGCTGCCAAAGCTTTGTTAATATGTTCCCTATCATGTGCGGCTGAAAGCTGTACACGTATCCTTGCTTTATCTTTAGGAACCACGGGATAGAAAAAACCTATAACGTATATTCCTTCCTTAAGTAGCTCATTTGCCATAGTTTGTGATAATTTAGCATCATAAAGCATCACAGGTACGATTGCTGAGTCTCCATCTATAATATCAAATCCGGCCTTTTTCATTTCGTTTTTAAAGTAATTGGCATTGTCTTCCAGTTTATCCCGTAAGACAGTACTTTTTGATAAAATGTCAAAGACCTTAATGGAGGCACCTACTATTGATGGCGCTAAGGAGTTACTGAATAGATATGGCCTTGACCTTTGCCTAAGAATCTCAATAATTTCCTTTTTGCCGGTGGTATAGCCTCCCATTGCGCCGCCCAGGGCCTTACCTAAAGTCCCCGTGATTATATCTATTCTGCCCAAAACACCTTTTTCTTCAAGGGTGCCTATACCGGTTTCACCTATAAATCCCGTGGCATGGCATTCATCAATCATGACCAGGGCATCATATTTATCTGCGAGATCACATATCCTATCTAATGGGGCAACAAGACCATCCATGGAAAATACACCATCCGTCACGATTATTTTAAAGCGGCTTCCATCTTCATTGGCTTGTTTTAATTGTTTCTCAAGGTCAGCCATGTCCCCATTGGCATACCGGTACCGGGCCGCTTTACATAAACGGACCCCATCTATTATTGAGGCATGGTTTAAACTATCAGATATAATGGCATCCTCTTTTGAAAGCAGGGGTTCAAAAACCCCACCGTTAGCATCAAATGCTGCGGCATATAATATGGTGTCTTCCGTACCATAGAAATCTGCAATTTTAGCTTCAAGCTCCTTATGGATATCCTGGGTGCCACAAATAAAACGTACGGAGCTCATGCCATAACCATGGGAGTCAAGTGCGTCCTTGGCGGCCTGTATGACTTCTGGATGTGATGATAGCCCCAGGTAATTGTTTGCACAAAAATTGATTACTTCCTTACCGTCATCTAGTTTGATGACAGCGCCCTGGGGCGAGGTGATTATACGCTCGGTCTTATAGAGGCCTGCTTCTTTGATGTCTTCAAGCTCGGCCTGTAAATGGTCTTTGATTTTTCCGTACATGATTGATTTTTTACAAAGGTAAGTTTTAACCTTTATACTAGATGAAGCATTTTTTCTTCATTGAGGTATGCGATGACTTTAATCAAAATTTTATATCCCATGGCTTCTAGTGCCTCAGCATAGCCATTGATTTGAGCCACATGGTTTTCTTGTGGTTTTCCCGTCTTGTAATCAAGTAAAAGGACCTCTTTGTCTTTGGTGATTTCTACCCTGTCTGGCCGTATAACATTTCCTTTATAGATCAAATCCCTTTCTAGGTATAACTTGTTTTCAGCATTATAAAAACCGTGTTTTTCTAGACTGTTGATAAGGTCATGAAGGATTTTCTTTTGACCAGCAATATCATTTTCTTCCAGAAGGCCTTGTTGCCTGGCACGTGTAATCACTTTTTCAACGTCATCCTTATATAAAACCTGAGCCAGTAGTTCATGCGCCATATTTCCATTTTCTATGGCAGCTGCATAGCCATTTTCCCAGTAGGCTGTTGACTGGGTCACGACATGTATGTTGTGCTGAGCCTTAGGGGTAGATATCAAATCAATGGTGCTGGATTGTTTTGTCTTATCCTTTTTAAGTGATGTCCTTTTTTCACTGCCAAAGAAATATTCATCCTTTTCAGGGTGCCAATAACCAAAATCCTCGAGGTATTTTTGAAAAAGCTGAGAGTAATTGGCAGGGGTGCCTGCTGGTTTTGATGGGTCTTTGGTACTGGTGATTATATATAGCCTTTCTACCGCCCGGGTAAGGGCCACATACAGCGCGTTCATGTTGTCCAGCTGTTGCTGGTTGTTTATCAAGTTGTAAAGTGTAGCGGTATCTTCGTTATATTCTTGGAGTTTTTGGTTCTGTGAAATCAACAGGGCGGCAAACCCTTCATATTCTTGGGGGTTTGTTTCTAGCCAGTTCATGTCCCTGCTCTTTGTCATTTCGGTATCTGCAAATGGATAGATGACCACGGGAAATTCAAGTCCTTTGGATTTATGTATGGTCAATATCCTGATTGCTTCGGTATTTTCTGGGGTGCTTATGCTGAGTTTTGACTCGTTGCGGCACCACCACTCATAGAAACCATAAAGGCCCATTTGATTTTTTTCCGCGTAAGCGAAAACGTGGTCCAGAAAAAACTGTAGGTGTGCATTGGACTGGCCATCGAGATGAAATGCACGCAATATATATTCCATTCCCTCGTACAATGGCAACTGGTTGAAGACATCCTGTTCAAAAGTAAACCCGGAAGAAGCCAACGAAGCAAAAAGTTCCCGGGGTTCTAGATGGAGTCGCTCAAATATAAAAGTATGCGGGTCCTGCAACGTTAAGGTGTCAATGGCAAGAAACTCGAGTATTCCCAGTGCAGCTTCCTTGTCTTCGGGCTGTAAGATGTAGCGCAAAATCGAGATGATGAACTTCACGGGCCTCGACTGGTTGAGCAACAGGCTTTCATTAGACACCACGGGGATGCCGTTAGATTGAAGGTGTTGCGCGATCAATACACCTTCAGAGTTTTTGCGCACTAGAATGCAGATTTCCCCCAGGTCATATTCTCTTGTGGCACGGTTGACCATCTCCAGCGTTTTTGCAAGGTACAGGGGTTCGGTTTCTTCCTTTTTTTGACCCACGACAAAAGAGATGTTCACATAGCCCCCCGTTTTGTGGTTGACATCCTGCCTGCTCGTGAGTTCATAAATAGCGCGGTATTCATCAGCATTTAATGTTTGCGCTATATGCGAAAAAAAAGTATTGTTGAAATCTATGACCTCCCGGTGGCTCCTCCAGTTTTTTTCAAGTGTGATGATTTCCTTCTCCTTTATCGTGAATGGATTGACATCTCCATACAATTCTATGAACTGCTCGGGCATACCGCCACGCCAGCGATAGATGGATTGCTTGGGGTCGCCCACGATCATGAGGCTGTTGCTGGGCCTTGATTTTTCGGTAGATGAAAGTGCGTTGTCAATCAAGGGTATCATATTGTTCCATTGCAGTACGGAGGTGTCCTGAAATTCATCAATAAAATAATATGCATAGCGCTCGCCCAGCCGTTCATAGATAAAGGGAGTGGGCTGCCCCACGATGGTCTTGTTGATGATATCATTGAACTCTGAGATAAGCACCAGGTTTTTTTCTTGCTTTATCTTTTCAATCTCGTTCTTGATGGCCTGCAAGACAGATAACGGGGTGATGCTTTTAAGTAGTTCTTCCTTGAGTTGAAGTTGTGGTATTTCTTCTTTGATTTTTATAAAATGGTGCACAAGCGCGGGAGCGATTGCTTCAATGGTGTCCTTGATTTCTTGTTTTTGCCCTTTAGTATACAGTATTGATGAATCTTCTTCTAGTGTTTGTGCCCATTTTGAATTGAGGTCAATACTGTAATTCTCAACTAGCAGTTTCTCGATATTGTTAGGAAAGGTGCCGCGGTTAAAATCTTTCTTTGTCAACCCATTTGCATGAATAAGCTCCATGATCTTTGTGGCCGCTTCTTTTATTGATGATTTGGCAATGGCCATACTCTTCTTGAGATGGGCTTTAAGATTATCAAAATCAGACAAGGATTTTTCCTTGAGCAAATCAAGGTATGACCTGTGGTTCTCGTTGAGCAGCATCCTGCCTATTTGATAAAAATCGCGCGAGATGTCCCAGCTTCTATCTTCATTGGTTTTTTCTAGGGCATAATCAATCAGCAGGGGGGTGAGCTGTTCATCATCACCCACCTGGTCAATAAGGTTTGCAATGGCCTGCTCCAGGATTTCCTCTGTCCTGAGCTCTACCTCAAAGCTTTGTGAAATACGCAGGTCATGGGCAAAAGTGCGTATTATCCTGTGGGTAAAGGTGTCTATGGTAACCACATCAAACGAGGCATAATCCTGTATGATGTTCTTGAGGATCCTTCTTGATTTTTGCTGGGCATCCTTTGCCGTAAGGCCGGTCTGTATCAATAATTCTTTAAACATGGGAGAGGGCTTCTCCATGTTGTGGCTGCTTGAAAATTCCCGTAGGCTTTCAATGATCCTTGATTTCATTTCGGCGACAGCCTTATTTGTAAACGTGATGGCAAGGATATGGCTAAAGACAAACTCGTTCTCAGAACGCAATAAAATGTATAGATAATTGCTTACCAGCGAAAAGGTCTTTCCTGCCCCGGCAGAGGCGTTATAGATTGAAAATGCTGGTTTTTCCTGTGTAAGGTTGCTCATAAAATATGAAGGTATATGACCAATTTAGCAAAATTTAGCACTATCTGCTTTTGAACTATAAAACTTAAGACTTTTATAACACGAAACCATCCCTGCTTGCGGTTGTTATTCGTAACTTTGATAGACAATTTAATATTAACAGATAAAATCTATAATACAATGGCTTTTGAACTTCCAGAATTACCATATTCTAAAGACGCCTTAGAGCCTCATATCGACCAGGCTACAATGGCGGTGCACCATGACAAGCACCACGCAGGATACACTAATAAACTCAACGCTGCCATAGAGGGTACAGACCTTGAGGGCAAGACGATAGAAAATATCTTAATCAACCTAGACATGTCAAACAGCGCCGTGAGAAACAACGGCGGTGGATATTACAATCATGACCTGTTCTGGAAAGTGATGTCGCCAAACGGCGGTGGAGAACCTACAGGTGAACTTGCAGAGGCTATCAACAGCGCCTTTGGTTCTTTTGAGGATTTTAAGGAAAAATTCATTTCAGCTGCCGGTGGCCAGTTTGGTTCAGGGTGGGCATGGCTTTGCGTTCATGAAGGAGGCAAGGTAGAAGTATGTGCAACACCTAACCAAGATAACCCACTAATGCCCGGAGTGGGCTGCGGCGGAACACCTATCCTAGGTGTAGACGTATGGGAACATGCGTATTACCTAAAATACCAAAACCTTCGCCCAGATTATCTCAAAGCATTCTTTAATGTGATCAACTGGGAAGAAGTAGCAAGTAATTATGCCAAGGCAAAATAATTTGCGCACTAATAAATGCATGGGCCATCGCGAAAGCGGTGGCTTTTTTATTTTTGGGTAATCGGCGTTATATCTATCGCCCTAAATTCAACAGGGCCATGGTCTCCCTGAAGCATTATTGGTCCAGGTTCGGCCTCATGATTATCCAGGGCTCCTCCGGTCATTCCTGCTATGTTTTGCCCATCTATAATGGTTTTTCCATTCGCTTCAATGGTTACTCTTCTTCCAATTAATGTAATGTCATAAGATTGCCACTCCCCAGCTTTCATTGCCACATTTTCATTAGGTGTAAGTAATCCATATACTCCACCAAAATAAATGGATGATGGAGGTGTCCCTATATTATCTGCAATCTGCACTTCATAACGTCCCCTTAAATAGAGCCCACTATTACTCTCTTTGGGATATTTAAATTCTACGTGGATCTTGAAATCCTTGAACTTCTCTTTAGTTACTAAGTTAACACCGCTCTTGTCACTTCTTAGAATTCCATCCACCACTTTCCATTGATTCCCGTCCTTTATCTCCCATCCATCAAGATTTTTTCCATTGAACAAAGTTATCTTCTTGCCCATTTTAAAATCTTCATAATAGGGTAGTTCTGGGGCTTTTTCTCCTTTCCATGAATATGTTTTACCATTGACGTAAACCATGGTTCCTTTCAATCCGTCACCTTCCATTGTGAACTGAAATTGCATATTTGCCGCTCCCGGTTCCCATTGAGGGGGGATTTCAAATGCAAAAACATCCCCGTACTTTTTGACCTCTGCAATAGGCCTGGCACTCCCAAAGGCATAGGTAAACCTGCCTATTAAAGTATTGGTTCCTGAGTGCATCACTTCTAGCCAACTGGGATATTCCACCCCTTCCTGACTAATGGTTAGGTTCCACCGTCCTTCTAAAGGATGTCCTTCTTGAGCGGTGAATGATAAAAAATTAAAAATGAGAACTGAGAAAAATAAAAATCTGTATTTCATAAATATTCTGCTTCTTTAACGTATCGTATCCTTTCAAATATAGTTCATAAATGCCCTAAGCTCTTGCTTTAAATTAGAAAAATTCATGCTATAATAAAACACCATAGCAAAATGGTTCAAGTAGTTTTTACTGTTTGAGGTGGGAAAATTGCATGCAGAACTTGATTTCAAAGGGGTAGTCGAGATTTATACCTGCCTTTCCGTTAAGCAGGTGCTCCGTGGTAGTGTGGAAGTTGCACTGCAGCAACCTTGCAAATAAAAATTCTAGATATGAATAATTTACATGGGTTGTGCCCTTCCGTCATCTTAAGGCCTTCAGTCTAGAGTATCTAAACCACTCGCCACCCCGGCAGCGATTTGCCCCAAATAAAAAAGGTGGAAAGAATCGAATGAGATGAGAAACGGCTCGCCACTTAGATTTTTATGAATGTGGTGGATATTCATGTTGAAACATATCGTTTAAGACAAGTGGCATTGATCTATGCTCGCCACCCAGGTAGCGATTTGGGCCAAATAAAAAAGGTGGAAAGAATCCACCTTTTTTGCCCCAAATCTACCATGAACTTAACCTAC
>CEQG01276094.1_pt1 | contig 20025 bp, 16 predicted proteins | sample 350301 | NCBI WGS metagenome assembly CEQG01 (sample SAMEA2621242, study PRJEB7988) | marine metagenome | isolation source: saline water (ENVO:00002010), including | reverse complement strand
GATAAATGTAACATTTTTTGACAGCGCAGGTAATCAGGTATTATCTACTGTAACAAGTGGAATTCCTCATACTGTAAATGTCTCAACGTTACCCGCAGGATTGTACGTTATGGTAATTGAATATCAAGGACAGATAGAATCACATAATATTACAATAAATTAAAGTGTGGCTATGTAAAAACTGAAATCTCCCGAATACACGTATGAAAAGATAAGCATCCGCTCCCATTGGGAGCGGATGCTTGTTTTTAATACTCGCCGGGGAGCAGGATAACATTTTATCAGGTTAGGATGCTTTCTAAAGCGATGATGTGACCATGTAGTAACATGATAACTCCTTTTAGGCTTTATCAATAGATGATTTGCTTTTAAAATATCAAATACTTCGGTAATAAACCTGCCTGTCTATCCCGAACAAACCACAGCTAAAGATTATGCTTTGCTGCCTTTTTTCACTAAAGGATCGGATTGTCGGGGTGGTAAGTTTTTTCGGATATTAATGTTGTATTCCTTTTCTGCTAAGTCGATCATCATGTTAAAAATGATAGCTTTAGAATCGGATATATGATTTTGATGTTCAAGCCGGCTTTCTGCTTTTCTAAAAGTTTTACCTTGGCTTCAAGCTCCATAATACGTTGTTCAGGGGTCTTTGGCATATTGGATGGTGTTTGGTTTTCCCAATCAAAGTTACCATATTTTCTGAGCCAGCTAACAATGGTTGAGCGAGCCTGGACGCCATATTTTCTCTGGGCTGATCGGGTCGATAATTCTCCAGATTCAATCTCTTGTACAATCTGGATCTTTAAACTTAATGTGTAATCTTTTTGGGTACGCTTTACATAATTGCTTTGCACTTCCATAGTGATACTTTTTTGTGTATCGCTATTTCAGGACGGGACATATTGTCCGGTAAAAGAAAGTTGAGCCTTTCCATGATACGAGCTTTAAAGGAAAGATTGAATATAATCCGCAGATATATTGATACAACTGTACTAACTTTGTTAGTCTGTTGAATGTGATTTATTTACAATTGTCACCGCAATGCGGCGACAATTGTTTTTAGTGCTTATATAATTTTAAGTTGTCCACTAACTTAAACTTTTTTTTACTTTAGTTTCACATAAATCAACCTTCATGAAAATCCTTATAAAAGACGAATTACTAAGCGGAAAGTCAGTTTTTGAAACTGAGATCGACTTTGCCAGTGAGACAGTAACCGTCAAAGATGTCATATCTGAGCGGGTAAAAAAAGAGGTAGCGGATTATAACAATCGGCTTCCTGAATACTTTAATGGTCTGGTAGAACCACTTGACGCAGAAAAGACCTTAAATGGTTATAAACTAAAATCGAAAAAGGTTATTGACGCAGAAAAGCAAATTTATATTGCTTTGGATGCTTTTCAGAAAAACGGCTTCTTTGTGCTTGTAGATAATCATCAGGCAGATTCGCAGGAAGAGCAGATTGTATTAAAAGCGACAACAACGATATCATTTGTGAAATTAACACCGTTGGTAGGAGGATAAGAATGGGAATTTTTGATAAACTAAAGGCGGCTATTAAAGGTAACGCTGATGCCGGGGTAGAAAATTTTGACAACATACTGCAAAAAACAAGAGAAGAGTTTTTATTAACCAGTAGTTATTTCTATGATCCTTCAATAAATAAATTATCTGTTTATGTAGATATAGTAGGGAAATGGGAAAACAGTAAAAAAATTGACTTTGCAGTTTACTGTATTGAAAAGATATGTAGTAACGCTACTGAACGATGGGACAGTCCGCACAACAGGATATATGAGGAGAACCAGTTACGTTTCGCTTACCTAAAGCAAATTTTCAGATCCAAGTTAACAATTAAGGGTAGTGATTTAAAACGTATAATTGTAGCTATATACAATGGAACTAATAAAAATAAGTTTAATTTTCAGGACTGGAGTCTCGCTTTTCTTCTTAATCAATTTTCAAAACAGCAGAAAGAGCATTCAGTTGACCAGGAAGCTCGGGAAGCATTGACAGTTTTAAAAAAGCATCTTGAAAGTACAGCTTCTTCATATTTTGAAAAAGAGAAAACTAAGTTGTTAGAAAAAATAGAAGACCTTCTTTTTGAAAAGGAAGAAGGGAATATCAGGTCGGTATTATTTTTAGGAGAGGATGATTTCACTCCTTTAGCTAATTCGATTATTGAAGCATTACAGGATAGGGAAAGGTTTTTATGGTATGAACTTATTGCCAAAGCACAGAAAGCAACTGGTGCTAAGCCATCTAAAAAATATATTACAGAGGCTAAAGCGGTAATAACAGATTTAGGAACTGATAAATTTAAAAAAACAGTTCATGAACTCTTTACAACCCTTATAAACCTGAAAGAAACAGTTACAGAGCACAGGCACAACTATAGTGGCGCTGAATATGTTTATATTGAAGCTATGTTCCTGAGCAGCCTCAATACAGAGGCGCTAAAAGGGCTGGTTTGGATGTGCTCATTATTTTACGACCAGCAAACGATACAGACCATAAGTAAGCTGGCCGACCGCTGTTTTAAAAAGATTCCGCAGAAAGGCCCGTCAGCACCGGGAGTCGGAAATGCCTGCTTATATACGCTTGCGAACTCTAAAGGGCTGGATGGTATCAGCCAGCTTTCGAGGTTGAGGCTTAAAATCAAGCAGAATAATACATTAAAAATTATTGAAAACTATATTCAGGAGGCAGCAGCCAAACATGGCGTTACAACGCATGAAATAGAAGACCTGGCAGTAGATGACTTTAAACTGAAAGAAGGAGAAAGGGAATGGAATGTTGGAGACTTCACTGCTGTGCTTCACATTACAGGCGTGGGTAAATCAACCATAGTTTGGTTGAAGGAAGATGGTAAAGAACAAAAATCAGTCCCTGCCGTTGTTAAATATAAGCATGCTACTCTGCTCAAAAAGATAAAGGACGTTCAGAAACAAGTTGACCAGGCTACATCGACACAGCGTGACCGGTTTGACAGGATGCTGAGAAGTAATCGTGAAATTAAGTTAGAATATTTTAAGGAAAGATATGTAGAGCATGGTTTGCTAGGATGGGTAACCAACAATCTTATTTTTAATTTTATTGGTAATGATATTACTATTCAGGCAATAAGGTCTAAAGATAAGTGGATTACTGCTACAGGAGATGAAGCTGATATTGTAAAATATACACATGTCTCTTTATGGCATCCAGCGGTAAGCAGTACGGCACAAGTAAAATTATGGCGTGATTACCTGATTGCGAATAAGGTATTGCAGCCCTTTAAACAGGCTTTCCGGGAAATATACCTGCTCACCGAAGCAGAGATTAATACCCGTACCTACAGCAACAGGATGGCTTCGCACATACTGAAGCAGCATCAATATGTTACCCTGGCTAAAGGACGAAATTGGACGGCAAGGCTTATTGGGGCTTGGGATGGTGGTGACCAGGATACGGCCTCGTTACTTCTGCCTGAATACAATCTGCGGGCAGAGTACTGGGTTAATGCACTTAATGCCGATGTTGCGTTTAATGAAACCGGAATCTGGAATTACGTAACTACCGACCAGATACGTTTTATCAATACACAAACCAATGAACTTGTAGATCTCATTGATGTACCGACAATACCTTTCTCTGAAGCATTACGTGATGTAGACCTTTTTGTAGGTGTTGCTAGTGTAGGTAACGACCCTACATGGCAGGATTCCGGAGGTTTACCGGCGTATAGGGACTACTGGCAGGCGTATTCGTTCGGCGATTTATCGGAAGTAGCTAAAAACAGGAAAGAAATACTAGCTGGCCTTATTCCACGCCTGAAAATAGCAGGCGTAACTACAATACAGGATAAATTTGTAGTTGTAAAAGGTAAACTCCGCACGTATAAAATCCATATTGGCAGTACCAATATTCTCATGGAGCCTAACGACCAATATTTATGCATTGTGCCGGACAGGAGCAAAAAGGACAACACCGAAAATATTTACCTCCCTTTTGAAGGTGATAACGGCCTTTCTGTAATATTATCCAAGGCTTTTTTACTTGCAGCAGACGATAAGATTACGGATAGTACCATCACATCACAGATCAACAGATAACGATGAGATACCTGCAACAAACCCTTGTCAGTGAATTTAGTGTCGGTGGGCAAGCCATGTTGAATAAGGCAAAAGTTCTTATAGTGGGAGCAGGTGGCTTGGGTACGCCAGTAGCTACCTACCTTGCTGCTATGGGTATAGGAACAATCGGTATAGCTGATTTTGATATCATACAGGAAACGAATCTGCACAGGCAGTTTGCTTTTACACCTACAGATTTAGGAAAACGTAAGACTGAAGTATTGTCAACTATGCTTAGAAAGCAAAATCCTGATATAAAGGTTTACTGTCATGAGGTTGCCCTGAGATCTGAAAATGCTGCAGACATTTTAAGTAAATATGACTTGATTTGTGATTGTACTGATAATGTCAATACACGGATATTACTGGACAAAACATGCAATGTTTTAAATAAAAAATTGCTCTACGGTGCAGTAAGAGGTTGGGAAGGTTATGTAACAGTATTGCATGGTAAAGCCCTGATAGGTTTAAACGATATTTTCAGTGAGTCCGACTTGCTTTTCGAATCACAGAATAATTGTAGTGTTTCTGGAGTAATCAGCACAGTATGTGGGATAATTGGTTGCCATCAGGCCAATGAAGCTGTTAAGATAATCTTGGGAGTAGAATCTAATTTAGACGGGGCAATTTTTTGCTACGATGGTCTTAGTAATACCTCACGTATTTTTCGTTTGAAAAAGTAGAATATTTGCAATAACAAAAATTAAGAGCTACAAATTATGTCATCACTGATGACACAGTTATTTAACCCAAAATCTCTACCTAAAGTTCATCTTGCTGCCCTTTCCTCGGAACTTGGGGGTGGGGGACACTGCTATGTTTTACATATATATAAACTTTTTAAGTAATGTTGGGAGTAAATCAGAAATCATCAAGTCAATCTATTACTTTCGCATAAAATTAAACTCTGGATCTAATAAAAAGAGCAATTATTTTAGACAGGAAATTAAAAGAGAAATAATCAACTTAGTTTGTAGCGATAGTATTTTTTATAGTTTCAAAATAAAACCTACTTTTAAAGTCTTAATTTTTTATATATAAAATTTAGTAAACAACTATCCTTTAGAAATTTAGAATGACAACCAAACTTACAGTTTCACAACTTGAACAGTATTTATCTAGAGCAGCATGGATTTTAAAAGGACCTGTTGACGCGTCGGATTATAAAATCTATATTTTTCCTTTGTTATTTTTCAAGCGAATTTCTGATGTCTTTGACGAAGAATATGAAATTGCCTTGGCAGAATCTAATGGAGACGCTGAGTATGCTTCACTTCCGGAATTTCATAGATTTATCATTCCGGATGGATGCCATTGGCGCGAAGTACGTGAAAAAACGGCAAATGTTGGCTCTGCTATAGAAGAAGCTTTGCGAGGAATTGAACAGGCAAATCAAGAATATCTTTATGGGATATTTGGTGACGCTCAATGGAGTAATAAAAGTAAATTACCCGATAGACTACTTACGGATCTAATCGAACATTTCTCACAATATACCCTTTCAAACTCATTAGTAGATGCCGATATTCTAGGTCAGGCTTATGAGTACTTGATTAAGCATTTTGCTGACCTAACAAATAAAAAAGCAGGAGAGTTTTACACCCCAAGATCAGTCGTTCATTTATTGGGGCTTATCTTAGATCCTAAAGAAGGTGAAACGATTTATGATCCTGCTTGTGGTACGGGCGGTATGTTACTGGAGTGTGTTGACCATTTGAAGGAGAACAATGATGATTATCGCACACTAAAAATATATGGACAGGAAAAAAACCTAACCTCGGCATCCATTGCAAGAATGAATATGTTCCTGCATGGTATTGAAGACTTTTCAATTGTGCGAGGAGACACTTTAAGACATCCGGCATTCTTTGAAGCTGACGGTTTAAAAACATTTGACTGTGTTATAGCAAATCCTCCGTTTTCTTTAAAAGATTGGGGAGCTGAAAATTGGGCTACCGACCCGTACGGACGTAATATTGCCGGAGTGCCACCGAAAGGCAATGGCGATATGGCATGGGTACAACACATGATTAAGTCAATGAATGCTACCGGGCGTATGACTGTTGTACTACCGCATGGTGCTTTGTTTAGAAAAGGCGCTGAAGGCAAAATCAGGCAAACACTTATTGAAAATGATTTACTGGAAGCTGTTATAGGTCTTGGATCAAATATTTTTTATGGAACGCAGTTAGCTGCCTGTGTTTTGGTATTCCGATCGCAGAAAGAAAAAGCAAAACAAAATAAAGTATTGTTTGTAGATGCCTCTGCACAAATTAGGGTAGGGCGGGCACAAAACTTTTTAGAGCCGGAGCACGTAAAACAAATTTATGAATGGTACACCAATTATAATGATGTGCCTGATTATGTAAAAATTGCCACTCTAAAAGATATTAAAGACAATGACTTTAACTTGAATATACCGCTTTATATAGAAAAGACTATTGTTGATGATTTACCAAGTGTTGAAGAAGCATTGACCGACCTGAAAATAGCGTGGCAAGCCAGCCGAGAGGCCGAAGAAAAATTTAAAACAATCCTTAAACAATTTTTATAGCCACAAAACTTTGCAACAATTAACATGACCCAACAACAACTTGAAAAATATCTCTGGGGAGCTGCTACCGCTTTGCGGGGTACTATAGATGCCGGAGATTATAAACAATATATTTTCCCGCTGTTATTTTTCAAGCGCATATGTGATGTATATGACGAGGAATTTAACAATGCAATGCAATTAAGTGATGGCGACCTGGAATATGCGGCTTTTGAAGAAAATCACCGTTTTCAGATACCGAAAGGAGCGCATTGGAATGATGTTCGCGAAACTACGGTAAACATAGGATTAGTCCTTCAGGAAGCTATGAGGGCTATAGAAAAGGCAAACCCGGAAACATTGTTTGGCATTTTTGGCGATGCAAGCTGGACAAACAAAGACCGTCTTAGCGATGCCACACTTACAAACCTGATAGAGCACTTTTCTCAGCATAAACTTACCTTGGCTAATGTGCCCGATGATCAGTTGGGGAATGCTTACGAATACCTGATTAAGGAGTTTGCCGATGATAGCGGCCATACAGCAGCAGAGTTTTATACTAACCGCACAGTGGTTAAGCTAATGACTATGATAGCTAATCCGCAGCCGGGAGAAAGTGTTTACGACCCAACGTGCGGCTCCGGTGGTTTACTGTTAAATTGTGCGCTACATCTTAAGGAGGAACGTAAAGAATATCGTACGCTAAAGCTATACGGGCAGGAAATAAACCTGATTACATCGGCTATTGCACGAATGAATATGTTTATGCACGGTATAGAAGAATTTAGCATAGTGCGCGGCGATACACTGGCGGAGCCAGCTTTTATAGAAAATGACGAACTTAAAAAGTTTAATGTTATACTGGCTAACCCGCCATACTCTATAAAAGCATGGGACAGAAACAGTTTTGCAGCTGACCCTTACGGACGTAACCTATGGGGAACACCGCCGCAGGGCTGTGCCGATTATGCTTTTCAGCAGCACATACAAAAGAGCCTGAATGAAGATAACGGAAGGTCGATATCGTTATGGCCACACGGCATTTTGTTTAGGGATGCCGAAGCTGCCATGCGAACCAAAATGATAGAGCAGGACGTGGTAGAATGTGTTATTGGTCTTGGGCCTAACCTGTTTTACAACTCGCCTATGGAGGCCTGCTTACTAATTACAAACAATAACAAACCGGAGCACAAACGCGGTAAAATACTTTTTATTAATGCAGTTAAAGAGGTTAGACAGGAAAAAACCATGTCTTTCCTTAACAAGAAACATATAGAAAAGATATTTAATGCATATACTGCTTTTGGTAATCAGGATAATTTTGCCGCACTGGTACAGCAGAAAGAAGTTTTAGATAGAAAAGGTAATATGGCTATAAGTTTGTATGTCCGTCCTCAGGATACAAACAAACCTGCTGAGGAAAGTTTTGATGCTGTTTATGATGATTGGCAAAGCAAAACCATAGAATTGAGAAAAAGTATGGATGAACTTTTTGTAATGCTTGGAAAGTAATGACTAAATTAAAAATAGATAAAACGAACTGGAAACTAACAAAATTTGGTGATGTTGTATATGAACCAAAAGAAACTGTAAAAGATGTAGTTACAGAAAATATACAGCACGTTGTAGGTTTAGAGCATATTGATACAGATGATATTCATCTTAGAAGATCAGCATCTATACAAGAAAGTACCACTTTTACAAAAAAGTTTGCAAAAGGCGATGTGTTGTTTGGGCGAAGGAGAGCATATCTGCGCAAAGCGGCTCAAGCTGAATTTGAAGGGATTTGTTCAGGAGATATAACTGTGTTTAGGGCAAAGCCAGCGCTGTCGGTTAGGTTACTGCCATTTGTAGTAAATAACGATGCGTTTTTTGATTATGCCATTACACACTCTGCCGGCGGGCTGTCGCCACGTGTTAGATTTCGTGACCTTGCCAATTACGAATTCCTACTACCTCCGCCCGAAGAGCAGGAAAAATTAGTCGAACTGCTTTGGGCAATGGATGAAGTGATTGAGTCACAAGAATTAACGCTAGAAAAACTAAATAGTTATTATGCGAGTTTAGTAGATGACTTATTTACATCTGAGAATAAATCATGGCAATATAAAACTTTAAGTCAGGTTGCAAATATTAATGTAAAAGCATTAAAGGCTAATACTAATGATAATTACGAGTTTCAATATTTAGATATAGCTAGTATTATTGAGCCAAAAGTTATAGGTAAACTTACAAGTTATATGTTTTCTGAAGCTCCAAGCAGAGCTAGACGTGTAGTTTCTAATAATTCTATTGTTTTATCCCTTGTGAGACCATACTTAAAAGCATTTGTATATGTAACGAATGCTGAAAATTTAATTGCCTCAACTGGAACAGCTGTAGTTGATGTAAAGAACGGATATAATACAAGATTTATATTTCATCAATTCTTCTCAAAGAGATTTAGTACTTTTTGTGAAAATTTGATGACAGGAACAAATTATCCTGCTATCACAGCAAATGATCTTAAGATGTTTAAAATTTGTATTCCACACAAAATTGATACTCAAAATAAATATGCAGATAAATTAGACTCTATTGAAAATTCTATTTTTTTGTGCAAAGAAAGTATTATAACCTCTAAAGCTCTCCAAAAAAGCCTAATCAACCAAATATTTTAATGGAGTTTACAGGCCCATACTGTTATACCCTGCAACTAACCGGTGATAAAGAAAGCAGGATTATTGCCGGCACGTTTTGCAATGGTATTGAGGCGAAATATAGCGGGCCGATAGTCAAAACCCGGGTGCCTAAAATTTATATCCTGAAACAAGGTAATAAACTTGTATATGTGGGTTATACCAGCCAGTCTATTACCAATAGGTTCAGGCAGGGTATTAAAGCTTCGGGTACTAAGGGATATCATGGCTATAAATGGAAACAGGCTCATGAACTGCAATTACTGGTTTTTGTTTTTGACCAGAAGTTAGTAGGTAATAAACACGATGATGACATACCTTTTATAGCACTCGCCGAGGCTGTAGAAGCAGAACTGGTGTATATAGTGCGCAATACAACTGGTAAATGGCCTGCGTACCAAAATGAAATTCATTTTAATAACCAGCAGTCAGAATTAGCCAAAGCCATAGCCGATGATATTTATCAAAAAATAATCAATACATAAGAAAAATAATATAATTTAGCTGTAAACCAATATTAATTTACTAAAACACAAAATATAATGGGGTTTAACGAGCTAAACAGTGTTGAACATTATATTATACATAAACTATGTGGTGTAAACCTTAATAACGGCACTTTTGCAGAGCCTGCAAGCGGATATGGTGCCCAGTGGATATACAAACCCGCAAATACACTTAGCAGAACCGTTAATGAGGTGTTGCTTGAAGATGAGCTTACAGCGGCTTTAATACGGCTGAATCCTGAAATTAACTCGAAGCCTGAACTTGCCGATGAGGTAATTTACAAGATACGGGCTGTGCTGCTTTCGGTTAGCCAAACAGGATTGGTTAAAGCAAACGAAGAGTTTTACAAGTGGATGCAGGGCGAAAAAACGCTGCCCTTTGGCGAAAACAACAGGCACACCACGGTAAGACTTATCGATTTTGAAAACCTTACAAACAATACATATATTGCCACAAACCAGCTAAGAGTACACCACCGGGAGACTAAAATACCCGATATTGTTCTCTTTATAAACGGATTGCCTGTAGTGGTTGGCGAGGCTAAAACACCTATTCGTCCCTCTGTAAGCTGGCTGGACGGTGCCCATGAAATTCATGACGTTTACGAGAACGCCATACCACAACTGTTTGTGTCAAATATCTTATCATTTGCTACTGAGGGCAAAAATTTAAACTATGCCTCTGTGCGCTGTCCATTAGAATTTTGGTCGCCCTGGCGATTGGAAAACGAGGATGACACTTTAGCTAAACGCTTGGGATTATCTGAAATAGGTAAAGAATTATCAGATTTATTGAATCCGTCAAGACTGCTGGATATACTGCGTAATTTTTCGCTTTTTTCTACCAATAAGAAAAAGCAGCGCATGAAAACTATTTGCCGTTTTCAGCAATATGAGGGTGCCAATAAAATTGTAGAAAGGGTAATTGACGGTAAAATTAAAAAGGGCCTGATATGGCATTTCCAAGGATCGGGGAAATCATTGTTGATGGTTTTTGCTGCGCAAAAGTTACGCCGTTCATCACAATTAAAAAGTCCCACCGTAATAGTGTTGGTAGACAGAACCGATTTAGACACTCAAATAGCAGGGACGTTTAATGCTGCCGATGTACCCAATGTTGTTTCTACCGAAAGTATATCAGAATTGCAGACTTTGCTGGAACGCGATACAAGAAAAATTATAATCTCGATGATCCATAAATTCAGGGATGCAAAGCCTAACATGAACAGTCGGGAAAACATTATAGTATTAGTTGACGAAGCACACAGGACACAGGAGGGTGATTTAGGAAGACAAATGCGTGCAGCGTTGCCAAATGCCTTTCTTTTTGGCCTTACCGGAACACCTGTAAATAAAGCAGATAAAAATACATTTTGGGCATTTGGAGCGCAGGAAGACGAGGGAGGATATTTGTCAAGATATACCTTTCAGGACTCACTTCGTGACGAGGCAACCCTGCCATTACATTTTGAGCCACGTTTACTGGACGTGCATGTTGATAAAGAAACGATAGATATAGCCTTTCAGAACTTTAAAGATGAAGCGGCCTTAACTGATGAAGAAGCCGATGAGCTGAACAAAAAATCGGCTAAAATGGCTGCTTTTTTGAAGTCGCCGGAACGGGTAGCTAAAATTGTAAATGATATTGCACTTCATTTTACAACTAAAGTTGCACCGCAGGGTTATAAAGCAATGATTGTTACACCTGATAGATATGCTTGCGTACAATACAAACAAGAGCTAGATAAATATTTTCCTGAGCAGGCAAGTAAAGTTGTAATTTCTACGTCTGCAAATGATGATTTTGACTTTAAGCAAAATTGGGCTATTGATAAAAGTCAGCAGGAAAAAATAGTAGAAGAATTTAATAAGGCCGACTCAGAATTAAAATTCTTAATTGTCACTGCGAAACTTTTAACCGGATTTGATGCGCCAATATTGCAAACAATGTATCTTGACAAGTCCTTGAAAGGATCATACGCTCCTGCAAGCTATATGCCGCACTAATCGACTATACCCTGGTAAGAAGTTCGGACGTATTGTTGATTATTTTGGCGTATTTGATGATGCCGCTAAAGCTCTTGAATTTGATGAAGAAAGTGTAAAAACGATTATTTCTAATCTATCGGAGCTTCGGGAAAAACTTCCGCAGGCAATGGAAGAAACTCTGGCACATTTCAGCGGAGTAAATCGTAGACTAGAGGGATTTGAAGGACTTGAAACGGCGCAGAATGCTATAAGTACTGATGAGAAAAAAGATGCATTTGCAAAAGATTATAAATTTCTTTCCACACTTTGGGAATCACTTTCCCCGGATAGGATACTGGATGAATATCAGGAAGATTATAAATGGTTATCACAAGTGTTTGAATCTGTAAAACCAGCCTCAAGTCATATTGGTAAACTTTTATGGTTTTCCCTTGGTGCCCAGACAACTAAGTTGATTCATGAGAATATTCATGTTGGTGAAATTCATGCACTAGACGAATTCATTTTAGACGCAGATGTAGTCGAGAACATTTTTAATAATCCCGATCCGAAAAATGCTAAAGAACTTGAAAAAATATTAGTCAAGAGGTTTAAGAAAAACGCTGGTAACCCCAAATTCAAAAAGCTAAGTGAGCGACTTGAAGAATTAAGAAATAAAGCCGAACAGGGTTTAATAACCTCGATAGAATTTATTAAAGAGCTATGTAAAATTGCCAAAGAAACTTTGCAAGCAGAAAAGGAGATAAATCAACTCATTGCTGAAAAAACGCCACAAGCTGCCTTAACAGAATTGTTTTTAGAACTAAAAACGGACCAGACACCAGCTGTGGTTGAACGGATTGTAAATGATATTGATGCTATTGTAAGGCGCGTCCGTTATCCAGGCTGGCAAACGACGGCTTCGGGAGAAAGAGAAGTTCAAAAATCTTTACGGCAATCGCTTTTGAAATATCAGTTACACAAGGAGCAGGTTTTATTCGATAGGGCCTATGAATATATAAAAGAGTATTATTAGTTAAAAAGGATGAAATAAGTAACATATTTCACCTTACTTTGATTTGCCTCGACTCGACTTAAAAAAATCTTTAATATAAATGTGAATCAAACCAAAAGATGTCAACATTTAGCTATGCCGAAGTTAAATTTATTTAAGTTTAACCTAGAGTGGTTCGAAAATTGTCCCGTAAGGACCACCACAAAGGACAAAGAAGTTTTTTACTCACTGTCCTTTTTTATGTTTGTTTAAAACCAAATCATAATTTTTTGAATCAATGCTAATAAGCGTACAAAGTAATACTCATTCAATTACATTTATTGATGCCGAAATTGAGCCAAGCAAAAGTAAAATATTTGATATTGGCGCAATTAAGAGTGATGGCAATCATTTTCATAAACCATCACTACCGGACTTTACCCGGTTCCTGAGTGGAAGCGAAAATGTATGCGGACGCTATATTTTAAATCATGATATTAAGTATGTTGGAAAGCACTTAATGATGCTGGCATTAATCCTTCAAAACGTTATCGATACTTTATACCTGTCTCCGCTATTATTCTCAATAAAGCCGTATCATGCACTTAAAGATGTATGGTTAGACTATTTTTACAATAAAAAGGATTTGATTTCACAGCTGGTAAGTGGTGATACATTACGGATTAATGCAGATAAGTGCATGAATACAAATGGGCAGTCCGTTTTGAAATTCTCAACGAAATTTAAAGAGAAAATTGACGAGATGAAGTCAAGACATTATGAATTAAAAAGTGCAAAGGTAAATTTTATATTGTATTGGCTTAAAGAGGGGGCATCCCAGGAAATTAAAATAATTCTGCCGGAGCAATATTTTGAAAAGGTAATAAACTAAACTGTTTCTCTCAAAATTAGTGTTTATAGGCTACAAGATTAAATGGAAGAGAAATAGAAACTACGAATTTTCTAATCGAGTAGGGGTAGGGTAATGATCGCATTTTGTCTTTATGGTCATTAATTTTAAGAAAGTTTACTAATTCCAGAAATATAATACAACCACTAATTTTATTTATAAAATCAGTAGCAGTAAAACAATATCTGTAAATAGCAGACTACATAAATACCCATTATTGGGTATGTTTATGCAACAATTTTTCAATATTTTGGCAATAAAAAAAGTCCCACGAGACGCAGGACTAAAGATTTTCTTCGGCTTATAGCCTTATTGTGAATTGCTTTCAATATTACAAATATATAAAAAATCAATTCACAACATATGCACTACTCTAATTTTTTAGAGAAATAAATATAAAAAGCTAAGCTGTTAGCCAGAGGTGGTTTTGGAAGCCAGTCTCAACACTTTGTCGACAAAGTACTTTTGCTTTCTAAAACAAAAATAAAAAGTAAAATGTACGTAGTGCATATAAGACCTTGTTTTTTATAAATTTGTAAATAAAAATTTTTTTACCTTGTAAGAAGTTTATTTTAACTGAAAAAATAACCTTAACCAACCAATAAAATGACTAAAATACTAGGACTGGACCTGGGTACAAATAGTATCGGCTGGGCCATAAGAGACACATCAGCAGTAGACAACCAGATTATACATAGCGGCGTACTTACTTTTGAGAAAGGCGTAGCTTCCGAAAAAGGGATTGAATTCCCCCGGGTACAAAAACGTACCGAAAGCCGTGGCAAACGCCGCAATTATCAATCTGAAAAGTACAGGAAATATGCCCTGTTGCAATTTCTCATAGAAAACAATATGTGTCCGCTAACCATAGAAGAACTCGATGAATGGCGAAAATATACCAAGCCCTATGGGCGTCGTTACCCACAGTCCGAAGCATTCATTAACTGGCTGCGTTTTGATTTTGATGGCGACGGTAAGCCTGATTTCAACCTGCTTGGCAAAGATAAAGATGAGAGTTATTATGCGTTCCGTGCCTTTGCTACCAATGAACACTACCGTAAAGTGTTCCGGGATAACCCGCAGGTACTGGGCAGGGTGTTTTATCAGCTGGTACAACGCCGTGGCTTTAAAGGTCGTGACGATGAAGAGGCTAAAACCATGCTTACAGGCAGTAAAGACGGTGCTGTTAATGGCAGGGATGACATTGCGGCTTATATTGAAGACTATGGTACACTGGGCGCAGCGCTGTATCAGTATCAAAGGGCACGTGGCGGCCGCGTAAGGCAGCGCTACAACTTACGCAAGGATTATGAAAACGAACTGAAAGAAATATGCCGCGTACAGGATATAAGTGATAATGATTACCAAAAACTATGGAAGGCTATTATATGGCAGCGCCCGCTGCGTACCCAAAAAGGCCTTATAGGCAATTGTATTTATGAGCCGGGTAAAAAGCGCGCCCCCATAAGCCATCCGCTGTATGAAGAATACCGCACCTGGATTTTTATCAATAACCTGAATATAGTGCCGCCGGCAGGCATTGCCAAAGCCGATTACCTGAAAGACAAAATTTACCCGCTGTTCTATAAAGCATCTGATGATTTTGATTTCAAATCAATCTTAACCCAGTTAAGGAAAGATGGAGCAGAAACTACAGCCCGGTTTAAGGAAAATACTAAAGTGGTTTCGGCCAGGCTGCTCAGGTTTTTTAATGATGTTTTAGGCGAGGATTGGAAAGAAAGGTATGGATGGGACAACATACACAATCGTGAGGTAAATCAGCAAAAGAAAACGGGTACCGGCTATACCTTTGAAGATGTATGGCACGTTCTTAACACGTTTGACGACCACGAAAGCCTTAAAGATTTTGCCCTTAATAAGCTCGGCCTGACCGAAGAAAAGGCAGATAAATTTGCCGGAAAAAGGCTAAAGCAGGGTTATGCTACTTTAAGCCTTTCGGCAATAAAAAAAATACTGCCCTACCTGCAAAGGGGTTACATTTACAGCCAGGCAGTATATATGGCAAACCTTTACAAAGTGTTAGGTTCAGACCGTATTACTGATGGTCTTATTGAGCACTTTTCTGAAGATATAGGAAAAATACTTGAAGCCAATAAAGACCTGAAACAGATAAATGCGGTTGTAAACAGCCTGATAGCCGACGAACTGGCCGCAGGCCGTTATTCTATTGAAGATGGAAGGTCTTTGGATGCTGATGAGCAGGCCCGTGTGTATAAAAAAACTATAGAAACATTTACAAACACAGCTTGGGAGAAACTTACCGAAGAAAAGAAAGAAAGTTTTATAGCTGAGATTTCAGATAAATTCAGGTCATTTTTAATGACATCGGTACGGTCAAAGAGCAGTGCTTTTGCAGAACAACCGCGCCTGCACGACCAGGTTTTTGATTATTTTAAGCAGGCTTATGGCATTCCTGACGAGAGGAAGAAATTCCTATGGCATCCGTCAGAACAGGAAAACTATGTAGCAGCCCAAGAATATGAACACTTTACCCTGAAGGGAAAAGATGTATATGTACCGGTTAAAAAGCGGGAGGCTTTTATACGCAAACACCCTGATGCTGAGTCTGAAGGACGCAGCTTAGAACTTTTGGGGAGTCCCGAACCTGTAAGCAAAGGGCTTAAAAACCCCATGGCGCTAAAAACCATGCATAAGCTAAAGCAACTTATTAACCATCTGCTTAAAACCGATAAAATAGCGAAGGATACACGCATAGTTGTAGAAATAGCCCGTGAGCTTAATGATGCCAATACGCGCGAAGCCATTAAAAAATGGAACAACGAACGCGAGCGGGAAAACCAAAAATACCGTGAAACCATAAAGGAGATTAATGCAGAATGCAACACCAATTTTGATGAATATAACCCAAATCTGATACGTAAAATCCGGCTTTGGGAAGAGCAGGGCAGGATGTGTTTATATACCGGTAAACTTATTGGTGGCAGCGAGGTGCTTAAAGGGCATTTGTTTGATATAGAGCACACCATACCGGCCAGCATTAGTTTTGACAATGAACTAAAAAATCTTACCCTTACTGATACACATTACAACAGGCATGTAAAGGGCAAAATGTTTCCGTCGCAATTACCCAATTATGAGCATGATGTAAAAATTGACGGTAAAACCTATCCGGCAATTATAACTTCTATGGAGCGCCTTTTCGGGAAAAGGTCGTTAAAAACGGTAACAAGAAGGGGAAAAGAAGAAATCAAAGAAAGTTGGAAAAAAATTGAAGACCTTGAGAAACTATATGACGATTGGCGAAACAGGGCAAAATTTGCTTCTACAAAAGAAATAAAAGACAATTGCATACAGCGTAAGCACATGGCTAAAATGGACTTGGATTACTGGAGGGCGAAGCTAAAAACCTTTACCCTTACAGAATATAATCCTGCATGGAAAAACAGCCAGCTGCGCGATACCCAGATAATTACCAAGTACACACTGCCTTACCTTAAAACAGTGTTTAATAAAGTGGCGGTAGAAAAAGGTGAGGTTGTGAACAAGTTTAAAGAAATTTATGAAGTAAAACCTCAATTTGAAAAAAAGGACCGCAAAAAACACAGCCACCATGCTATAGATGCAGCTATACTGACGCTGATTCCTCCGTTTTATGACCGGGATAAGATTTTGCAGAAGTATAATGAGCAGAAAGACAGGGATAACACTTCTTGCTATCATGAAAAGCCAAAGGATTGGGATAACTTTTCAGCGGGAAAAATACTGGGAATAGAGCATGAAATACTGATTAACAATATTGCTGAAAATAAAACTACTTTACCAACTTATAAGAAGGTTAGGAAGCGTGGCAAAATTGTCAAAAATAATAATGGTACAATCAGAATAGCCAAAGGCGATACCATACGCGGGCAACTGCACGACGAAACGCTTTATGGAGCTATTAAGCAGCCGGTAAGAGATGATGACGGCAAGATTTCTTTTGATGATAATGGCAAGATGATACTGCATGACAAAACTTTTGTAGTGGTGCGGAAGCCGCTGCTGTATAAAAAAGACCCCAATTCACCGGGGTTTAAGTCGCTTGAGGAGATTGAAAAGGTAATTGTAGACAAAGACCTGTACAGGATGATAAAACGGCAGGTAGATGCTTCAGATTTTAAAACGGCTTTAACTGAAGGTGTTTATATGCTTGGTAAGAATGGTGAGCGGGTTAATAAAATAAGAAGGATACGCTGTTTTGAAAGCCTTAACTATGACAATGCTGTAAAAGTTCATACCCACAGCTTTATCTCTAAAAAAGAACACAAACGTAAAACACTTGCTATAAACGGGGAAAACGCATTGTGTTTGTTTTATAAAAGCACTGACGGGAAAAGTAAATCAATAAGCATCCAAAGTATTGGTAAAGTAGGCGAATCTAAAATTAAGGATGATAGCTATTATTTTTACGAGCCCTTTTTCAACCAGATAGAAATGGGCAAAGGGAAAAATGCTTTTACTGTTCCGCTGCATGCTGTACTGAGGTCAGGACAAAAGGTTATGTTCTTTACGGATTTCCCGGAAGAGCTTACTGAACTTACAAAAGCTGAGCTTTCTGCGCGTATGTATAAAATGTATCAATTCGAAGCAGACGGCAGAATTAAATTTAAGCATCATCTTGCCTCGGGGATAGACACTGAACTTAAAAAGGACAATAAAGAGTTTTCATATTATGATGCGAAAGAAAAGCAAATGTTTTTACGCCTTACTCAAAAGCAATGGAATTTTATTGTTGAAGGGCCTGATTTTGAAATGGCTCTTGATGGCAGCATAACATTTAAAATCTGACAGGTATTAACCGTTCTTATTTTTATAGGCATCAGAGTTGGCAGCAGAAAACCGCCTGCTCCCAACTCTAACATTCTGTATTAAGGATTTTTAAATCAAATATTATGGTAAAGCGAACCCTGTTTTTTAGTAACCCGGCTTATCTCAGTACAAAAAATGAGCAACTGCTAGTGAGTTTTCCCGAAGATATAAAGTTACCAGTTACAATTCCCATAGAAGATTTAGGCTATATCGTGCTGGAACATCCCCAGATAACGCTAACTAACGGGCTAATGGGTAAGCTTATCGAAAATAAGACGGCAGTAATAACATGTGATAAGCAGCATTTACCCAATGCTATTTTGCAACCCTTAACCGGACATAGCGAACAGACCGAGCGTTACAGGCACCAGCTTAACGCCAGTGTTCCATTAAAGAAAAACCTTTGGCAGCAAACGATAAGTGTCAAGATAGCAAACCAGGCGCATCATTTGTCAGCAAGAGGTAAAGATAGTAAAAAGCTTAAACGCTGGGCAACTGAGGTAAAAAGTGGCGATGTGGAAAATCACGAAGCAATAGCTGCAGCTTTTTATTTTCAAAGCTTATTTAACCATGTCCCTGATTTTAGCCGAAACCAGAAAGGAATTGCACCTAACGGTTTATTGAATTATGGATATGCCATTTTGCGGGCAGTTACTGCACGTGCGCTTATTAGTAGCGGGTTATTGCCGTCAGTAGGGATTTTTCATAGTAATAAGTACAACGCTTTTTGCCTTTCAGATGATGTTATGGAGCCGTATCGTATTTATGTAGATGCACTGGTTTACGATATAACGAATAAGTACCATAGTTATGAAGACCTTACCCAGGAACTGAAGACAATACTGCTTACTATACCAGTAGTGGATGTGGTAATAGATGGAAAACGTAGTCCGCTCATGGTAGCCATGAGCCGTACTACCAACAGCCTCTATGAATGCTATGCTGGCATCAGTAGAAAAATATTATATCCGGTTTTTGAAACAAATTTTTAGAAATGGATGGAATCTGATTATTATTCAAGGTTAAACCAGTACAGGACTATGTGGGTACTTGTATTTTTTGATTTACCAACCGAAACAAAGTTAGAACGTAAATCAGCAGCCCGTTTCAGAAAGGATCTGTTAGATGATGGTTTTACTATGTTTCAGTTTTCAATATACCTCAGATTTTGCCCCAGCCGCGAAAATGCAGATGTTCATTCTAAACGTATAAAACGGGTATTACCTAAACAGGGGAAGGTGGGTATCATGCAGATAACCGATAAACAATTTGGGATGATGGAAATATTTTATGCGCAAAAAGAAATACCAAAAGATACTCCCGGACAACAATTAGAGTTGTTTTAGAATTTTAAAACTCCTGTTTTTAAAATGCATATAGACAAAAATGTAATTGATTTCTCAATCCTCTTTTTATAGATAAAATAAAGTATACCAGCATTTTATAGCTGGTATACTGTGAATCATCTACTAAAGTATGATTTTTGAAAGC
>CEQG01153416.1_pt1 | contig 20112 bp, 19 predicted proteins | sample 350301 | NCBI WGS metagenome assembly CEQG01 (sample SAMEA2621242, study PRJEB7988) | marine metagenome | isolation source: saline water (ENVO:00002010), including | reverse complement strand
TTTTTACTTATGCTGTGGCAGAAAACGGTAAGGCACCTAAAAAAATTAAGGTTGAAGGAAAAGAAACTACTTTTAATGCCTATCTTGAAAAGAACCGTACAGTAGCTTTTCTGATCATTCAAAACGATACCATACAGTATGAAAAATATTTTGACGATTATAGTGAGGATGCGGTTGTTGCTTCTTTCTCTATGGCAAAGTCAGTTACCTCAATTTTAATTGGCTGCGCTATTGATGATGGTTACATAAAGTCTGTAGATGAGCCTGTTACAAACTACATACCCGAACTAAAAGAAAACGGATTGCAGAGTGTTACAATAGAGCACCTTTTACAAATGACTAGTGGTATAAAGTTTAGTGAGAGCTACACCAATCCTTTTGGCGATGCCGCAACCTTTTATTACGGTCGCAATTTAACAAAGGCAGCTGAACCGTAAACTTAAAAAAGAACCCGGTTCGGCATTTAGTTATAGTAGTGGCGATACACAGGTATTAGGTATGGTTTTGCAAAGGGCGCTTAAAGGTAAGAGCATAACACAATATCTTGAAGAGAAGCTATGGAAGCCCTTAGGCATGGAGTATGATGCAACCTGGAGCCTTGACAGGGAGAACGGAATGGAAAAGACATTTTGTTGTATTAACGCACGTGCCCGTGACTTTTCTAAAATAGGAAGGCTTTATCTGAATAATGGTAATTGGCAGGGAAAACAAATTGTTCCTGAAGAATGGGTAAGGCGCTCTGTAACGGCAGATACAGTTACCGGTGCGAGTTTTTATAAATACCAGTGGTGGCTGCCCAGCCAAAGCGGAGACTTTATGGCGCAGGGCATACTGGGGCAGTATGTATATGTTAATCCCTCCAAAAATTTAATTATAGTTAGGCTTGGAGAAAACTACGGCAATGCAGACTGGGTAAACCTTTTTAAGTCGTTAGCACAGCAATATTGATTTATTATTTATGCCTGCCTGTACGGCTTTGCTCGGCATTCCAGTCTTCTGTGCTGTCTTTTTGGTCGCGCTCATCAAGCTGTACCGGTTCATCTGTTTTTTCGTAATGTGCATTATGGCTAACATCATCATTAGCCTGAAGCTTTTCGTTGTTTTCTTTTTTATCTTCCGTGTTCATAATTGCTTTTTTATTAAAGTTAGCAATTATAGCAGCAGGTTGCTGTTAAGCAGATTATAAATTCCGGTTTAATAAATAAGCTCTTCAACATTCTTCCTGATGTTATCGGCTATTTTAGATGTAGGCAGGTCGTTCGGGTCGTTGCCAAACGGGTCTTCAATTTCTTCTGCGATAAGCTCAAGGCTTGCCAGCACATAAAAAATAAATACTACAACAGGTATTACGTAATACCCTAACTGAAATACATAACCAAACGGCAACGACATCACATAAAAGAAAATAAATTTTTTAATGAAAACGCTGTAAGAGTAGGGTATAGGTGTGTTTTTTATACGCTCGCATGCGCCGCAAATATCAGTGAATGATTGTATCTCAGAGTTTAACACAATAAGCTGGTCTCCGGTTATCTTCCCCTCTTCATAAAGTGTGTTCACCTTTGCCATTATTGCTTTGGCAATCTGGTTGGGCTTGTGGTTGTAATAATCAGTCGAAAGCGTTTCATCTTCAAACAGCTCGTGATTGATTTCCTCGTTTTTAAGATGCAGGCTCAACACGTGCGAATAGGCAGGTATAAGCCTGCGCAGTATGGCCTTATCTTCCTTATCCTTTAGCATTACAGCAACTTTTAGTGCCAGGTTTCTGCTATTGTTTACCAGTGCACCCCACATCTTTCGGCCTTCCCACCACCTGTCGTAAGCAGTGTTGGTCCTGAAAACCAGCAATAATGAAATAACAAACCCGAGCATGGTATGGGTTATGGTAATGTTCTTTACGTGGCTGGTTTGAGAAAGTTGCCACACCTCAATTTCAAGATAGGCTACAACACCCGAGTATGCTCCTATAGCAATCATTATGGGCAGCAGCTTACGGAAGGTGTCTGCTTTATGAAACTGGAATATAATGCCGAACCATTCGCGCGGGTTGTAGGATATCATGCTGTTGTAGTTGTAATGTGGTTTCAAATATAAACTATTTGCTGCTATATAGCAGCCAACTTGCAGCAGCCATTTTATTAACGCTGATATTTAACGTACTTTTGCAAACTGATAATGTATTGCACATAATGGAAAATTTTACAATGATAGCCAAAACACTTTTTGGCTTTGAAGAAATACTGGCAAAAGAGCTGTTACAGCTTGGCGCACAAAACATTGAAACCGGCGTGAGGATGGTTAGCTTTAAAGGTGATAAAGGCTTTATGTATAAAGCGAACCTCGCCCTTCGCACGGCACTTAAAATATTAAAGCCCATACATAGCTTCCGGTTGTTTAATGAGCAGCAGCTTTATAAAGGCATACAGGCGGTTGACTGGAGCAATTATCTAAGTGCTGATCAGTCGTTCGTGGTAGATGTTACCCTGCATTCTGATAACTTTAATCATTCGCAGTTTGTTGCCCTTAAAACCAAAGATGCCATTGTTGACCAGTTCAGGGAAAAGTACGGCAGGCGCCCGAACATTGATAAGGATTTTCCTGACCTGCGCATCAATGTACACATACATAAAGAGCAATGCTCTGTTGCGCTCGATACTTCGGGTAATTCACTTCACCACCGTGGTTACCGTACCGCTACTAACATTGCCCCGATAAATGAGGTGCTTGCAGCAGGTATGCTGTTGCTTAGCGGCTGGGATGGTCAGGGCGATTTTTTAGACCCGATGTGCGGAAGCGGTACAATTCTGGCAGAAGCTGCCATGATTGCATGCAACATTCCTGCAAATATAAACCGTAAAGAGTTTGCCTTTGAAAAATGGAATGATTGGGATAATGACCTTTTTGATAAGATTGTTGATTCTTTAATGAGCAAAACAAGAGAGTTTCATTACACGATAAAAGGTTTTGACAAAGCGCCATCGGCAGTAGAAAAGGCAAAAGACAATATTAAAAATGCCAACCTTGATGAGTATGTAACAATAACACGTGACAATTTTTTTGAATCTGAAAAGGAAACGCTCGGGCCGTTGCACATACTGTTTAACCCGCCCTATGGGGAACGCCTTGATATTGACATGGAGCGTTTTTACCGCGAAATAGGAGATACTTTAAAGCAGGGCTACCCCGGCACGAATGCATGGTTTATTACCGCTAACCTTGAAGCACTTAAATTTGTGGGGCTAAAGCCATCGCGCAAAATAAAGCTATTTAACGGTAAGCTTGAGGCGCGCCTAGTTAAGTATGAAATGTATGAAGGCAGTAAAAAAGCAAAATTTCAGGAGCAACAATAACAACAGATTATGAACAGGAAAGTAAAAGCCATATTATATAACTTTTTGGGGTTTGCCCCGTTTTTCTTAATTATTTATTTTCTGGTAATGGAGTTTACCGGCCTCGACGGATTGTTTATTCCGCTTACTGCTTTTGTTGTAAGTACTATACTGGCACCAAAGTTTCAGGCTGTAAAATACCAGGGCGAAGAAAAGATATTTATGAAATGGATATTTATAAAGGGAGTAAAAGAGATAAAATAAAAAGGGGCAAATGCCCCTTTTTATTTTAAACTGCTGCCGCCTTGTACTTATGATAAAAGTAGTAAGGAAGTAAAGCAATATTCATAAAAGCAAAGCCAAGCACAAGCATTATATTAGCGCCGGGCCAATGCATTATTTTAAATAGCAAACCGCTGCTGATTAAAAAGGAGGTAATAAAACCTAATAAATAAACTGTTCGTTTCATGATATGATTGATTTTAATGATTACTTGTAAATTTTCTCTCAGCATTTTTATAGCGCTGAACCAGGTAAACAGGTAACAGGAACAGGGCTAAACTTATAAAGCTGAAAAAGAGCAATATCATGGCACCCGGCCAATGAAATATTTTAAATACTGCACCTGATATAAAAAGCAACACCGTTACAAATACTGCTATATAAGTAACTTTCTTTCTTTTAAGGTAATTTTTAAGGTGTACTTCCATAAATGTTTCCCGCTGAATACTGCTAAAAGCGTGATGCCCCCCAAACTGTTGCAGGGCTGCCTTATATGCAGTTTCAAAATCATTAAACTGCCCTGTTTCAATATATGTACAGATATGATCCAGCAGGTCATCTTTTAGTTCTCCCTGGCTAACCCCATAAAACTGCAGATTGGTAGCTATATAGTCTATTTGTTCATCCGTTAAAATCATATACTGCTTTTTTATCATTAAAAATAACCGATAGTGTTTCAATAAAGTCATTAAGCTCGGCAGTAACTTTTATAGCTGCCTTTTTACCTGAATCTGTTACCTTATAATATTTGCGGACTCTTTTGCCTATATAAACTTTCTCGGTATCTAATATTTTTTCTGCCTCCATCCTGTGAAGAATAGGATATAATGCCCCTTCAGATATGTCTATCTTCCCTTGGGTTATCTCTTTTACCTTTTGGGTTATCTCATACCCATACATTTTGTCCGACTCACTTATCAGTTTTAATATGATAGGCTGTAGGGTTCCTTTGGTCAGTTCTTTACTATACATAGTACAAATATACATTTTATTTAAATGTATACAACACAAATGCTAAATATTTTTATAAAAAAATGGAACTGTTTCACTTTTGAAACAGCCCCATTTAATTTTTACTATTATAACTCTTAGTATCTGAACAGTTTTTAATAGCTCCGATTATACCTTCATTCTTTATTTTGTTCTCTTCAGGTATAGCGATACTAAAAGGTTCTTTAAGACTGCTATCATCAATTTCCGGTAACTCAAATGTGATGTCAGCATTTATAACGGATGTACTGCCGCCAAAATCATTTTTATAGACGAGATTATCATCTGTAACAATATAAACATTGTCATATTCTTTATCGGTATCCGGAATGAAGAATAGCAGATTCTTACCTTTGATATCAGGATGCAGATTGTCATCTCCTTTTGTTAAACCCTTTGCCTTTAAACGTGTACCTCGTTTTGAATAAACAACATAATTTACAAGGTAGGAGAAGTAAATATTGTCAAAACTATCCGGTGCCTGAATTAAAAATTCAGATTCTGATATCGCGTATATGAAAAATGTATCGCCTGCATTAACTACAGGTTCGTCAATACTATGCATGTCAATAAAATCAATTATTGCCTTTGTTACCATCTCAAGATCACTTTCCCAAATGTAAATGCTGTTATACTTCATACTACTTTTTTAAATATGTATCAAAATAGTCAGCAATCTTCTGGTTCAGGTGAAAACGGTCTTTACCGCGCACGTTGTGCTCGTGTGTAGGATAAAGGAAGTAATCTACTTGTACACCGGCTGCAATACAAGCCTGTATAAATTCCATGCTGTGCTGTTGTACCACTACATTATCCTGAGCCCCGTGTATCATAAGCAACCTCCCTTTAAGGTTCTTTGCCTTGTCAATAAGATTTGTTTTAGCATAGCCTTCCGGATTTTCCTGCGGAGTATCCATATAGCGTTCGCCATACATAATTTCATAAAACTTCCAGTCAATTACGGGGCCCCCGGCAACGCCAACCTTAAATGTATCAGGATAGGTTGTCATTAAAGTAGTTGTCATAAAACCGCCAAAGCTCCAGCCATAAACACCAATCTTATCCTGGTCTACAAACGGTTTCGCTTTCAGGAAATCAATGCCTTTCATCTGGTCAGCAATCTCATTTTGTCCGAGTTGCCTGTGTATTACATGCTCAAAGTCGCGGCCGCGTGCATCGCTGCCACGGTTGTCAAGGGTAAATACTACATATCCCTGCTGCGCCATATAATAATCGAATAAAGATGCACCGCCCAGCCACTCATTGGTTACAAGCTGTGCATGCGGCCCGCCATATACATACAGCATTACCGGATATTTTTTAGAGGCATCAAAATCAGCAGGATAAATCAGCCTTCCGTTAAGTGGTGTCTTTCCATCTGCTGCTGTTACAGTTACCAATTCCATTTTAGGCAGTACCGTTTTACCAGTATATGGGTTCTCTGCACTAAAGAGCGTATTGGTTTTATTGTTGTTCAGGTTAATGATGCTTACTTTATTTGGTGTATCGGTGTTGCTAAAGCTGTCAAGCGCATAGGTTGCGTTATTGCTCATTTCTATGCTGTGCGTACCTGAATCAGTGGTTATCTGTGTGGTTTTACCTGACTTTAGCTCTACTTTATATAATTGCCTGTTAAGCCCGTTATTAGCAGTACCCATGTAATATACATTTTTGGCTTTAGCATCAAATTCCAACAGGCCTGTAACAACAACGTCTTTGTAGCCAAGCTTATTTATCAGCTTGCCATCAGTATTGTAATAGTATAGCTGCTCATAACCCTCTTTTTCAGTTCGGTATAAAAACTCATCATTTTTACCTGGAATAAAAGTAAGGTCGTGCAGAGGCTCAACATAGGTAGTTGCTTTTTCTTCAAAAAGTGTTTTAATAAAATTACCGTTTGCAGCATCATATTTGTTGAGCTTCAGGTGATTTTGCCCGCGGTTAAGGATTCCCACAAAAACATACTTACCATCGGGAGACCACGTAACGGTTGTAAGGAATTGTTCTTTATCGCCTTCTGTTTTCAGGGTAACTTTATTTCCTGTTTTTATATCATAAACAACAAGTGTTACTTCTTCACTTTTCATGCCTGCCATCGGGTAACGGATATCGTTTGAGGCAGCAATACGCTCGCTCCACTGCACCAGCGGATATTGTGCAACCATAGTTTCGTCTTTACGGTAGTACAGCAGCTTATCGCTGTTAGGGCTCCACCACATACCGCGGTTAATACCAAATTCCTGGCGGTGCACATAGTCGCTTCCGTTAACAATACCTTTATCAGTATCATTGGTCACAGCTATCACTTTACCGTTTGTATCGGTAATCTGTAAATTATTTTCGTTTGTAGAAGCTAAATACTTACCATCGGGCGACACAAATTTCTGCGCACCTTGTATATAAGGAAAAGCCGCTACTATGTTTTTTGTATCTACATTATAGTGTACAATATAATTTAATGCTTCAGTATTGGCATCAAATGCTATTGTGTTTTTATCAATCCAGCTATAACCGTAAGGGAATATCTGCATTGCAAATTTCACCTCGGGGAACTTAACCCTGAGTGCATTCAGCAACTCATCTTTTGTAAGCAATGTGGTTTCATTCCAGTTGCTGCTTTCGCTACGTGCCATAAGTACAGCATAAGTATCATTAAGGTAGGTAAGCGTGTTGCTGTCCGGCCTCCAGTGAGGGCTTACTAAGCTTTTAGGGGCAAATGCCTGATACTGTCCGTATGTTGCCTCCTGTATGGTAAGGTTACGCTGTGCTGTAGCGGCTATTCCGGTTAAAAGGAACAGCCATAACATTTTTTTCATATGTATTTGTTGTTTGTTGTTCGATGTACGGCGAATTTAAGCAAAACAGCCCATATCCCGCCGATTTTTGATTATTAGTGGTACTTTGACTTAGATTGTTACAAAAAAATCCGCTTCAGGTACTGAAACGGATCTTGCATTTAATTAGTTGGTTGGGATGGGATATTATAAGATGCCAAGTTCTTTCATGCAGTCTTTCATCATGTTATAGGTACGCTCAATATCATTGTCAAGGCCTATCGAGAAGCGGATAAGCCCGTCGGTTAAGCCCATTTCTTTTTGTTCTTCCAGTGGTATTTCGCTTGAAGTTGAACTTCCCGGCGCACTGAACAATGTTTTGTAGAAACCTAAGCTTACAGCAAGGTAGCCCAGGTTGCGGTGTTGCATTAGCTCCATTAGTTCATTGGCCTTGTCAAGTGTGCCCACATCAATAGTAAGCATACCGCCAAAGCCATATTCGGGGTTAATCATGTTTTTATAAAGTTCATGGCTTGGGTGGCTTGCAAGTCCCGGGTAAACGGTTTTAAGTCCATCCTTCTCAAAACGCTCCGCAAGATACATAGCGTTGTGGCTGTGCTGCTTTATCCTGATATGCAGCGTGCGTAGGTTTTTTAACACACTTGCCGCACGAAGGCTGTCCATAGTAGGGCCTAAAAGCATACTGGCGCCATCGTTTACATTACGAAGCTGGTCTATAAACTCCTGAGTACCGCAGGTAACACCACCTACAGTATCGCTACTTCCGTTGATGAACTTGGTGAGGCTGTGTATTACTACATCAGCACCCATTTTTGCCGGCGCTACCGAAAGCGGGGAGAAGGTGTTATCAACCACAAGCTTAAGGTTGTGTTTTTTAGCAATCTTCGCCAGGCCTTCTATATCGGCAACTTCAAGAAGCGGGTTACTTACTGTTTCGCAATAAAGCACTTTTGTATCCGGTGTTATGGCTGCCTCAACAACATCAAGTTTTGTAATATCTACAAAAGCCGTTTTAATGTTTAGTTTCGGCAGGAAGTTTTTCATAAAGGCATACGTACCGCCATAAATCGTGCGGCTCGATACAATATGGTCGCCAGCGGCGCAAAGCTGTAACAGTACCGGGGTAATAGCTCCCATACCCGAAGCGGCTACGTTTGCAGTCTCGGTACCTTCCATAGCGGCAAGTGCCTGGCCTAAGTACAGGTTGCTTGGCGATGAGTGGCGCGAATACAGGTAACAGCCTTCGGCATTGCCTTCAAATGTATCAAACATGGTTTTAGCCGATAGGAAAGTATATGTTGATGAATCGGATATTGATGGGTTTACACCTCCAAATTCTCCAAAGTACTGTAAGTCCTGTATTTTGTCTGCGGGATTAAATTTCATGGTAAATAGTTTTTGCTGTTTATAGGTTGTATGATGGCAAAGGGAAATAAAATGTATTAAAAAATCAACATACACTTAATTATGCAGTTTTTTTTGCTGCTATTTTATTATAATGTAGTTTTAAAATCATATAAGATTATATTTGTACAGAATAAAATGAAAATTTTTCAGTCATGACATTAGATGCCATTGATAAAAAACTGCTGTTGCTGTTGCAGAAAGACAGCCGCCGCACTACAAAAGAGCTTTCATTACAATTAAACCTTTCTGTTACTGCGGTTTATGAGAGGGTTAAAAAACTGGAAAGGGAAGGTGTAATAAATCGCTATGTAGCACTGCTTAATCCTAAAAAAGTGCAACGTGCATTTGTGGTGTTCTGCCACATAAAGCTGGTGCAACATACTAAAGAGTATCTTACCAAGTTTGAGCAGGAAGTAAAAAAGCTGGATGAGGTTTTAGAATGCTACCATGTTAGCGGCGATTATGACTACATTTTAAAAATATATGTCGCCGATATGGAGGCTTACCGCGAGTTTATGGTAACCAAACTTACCACGTTACAGCACATAGGCAGTACACACAGCACCTTTATGATTAGTGAGGTAAAGAACACCAATGTTATAGCGGTATAACTTTTGAAACACTTTTTGTTTTTAAGTAGCCTGTACAAAAAAACTTCTGTAAATTTGCCTTACAATTAACAAAACATACAAAAAACTATAGTCAATATGAGTTCATTCGACGTAGCCGTAATAGGTTCGGGCCCCGGCGGGTATGTGGCAGCCATCCGTTGTGCACAGCTTGGGTTTAAAACAGCCATTATAGAGAAATACCCAACCCTGGGCGGTACCTGCCTTAATGTAGGGTGCATACCATCTAAAGCCTTACTTGACTCTTCACACCACTACCACGATGCCATTTCGCACTTTAAAGAGCACGGTATTGAAATTCCGGGTGAGGTAAAAGTAAACTTTGAGCAGATGATTGCCCGCAAACAGGGCGTTGTGGAGCAAAATGTTAGCGGCATTAAATACCTTATGGACAAAAATAAAATTACGGTTCTTGAAGGTGTTGGCTCGTTTGAAGATGCAACTCATATAAAAGTGACTAAAGATGGTGGCGAGAGCGAAACCATAGAGGCTAAATATACCATTATAGCAACAGGTTCTAAGCCGTCAACGCTGCCATTTATAGAAATAGATAAAGAAAGGATTATAACTTCTACCGAAGCGCTGAAGCTGAAAGAGATACCAAAGCACCTTATCGTTATTGGCGGTGGCGTTATCGGTCTTGAGCTTGGGCAGGTTTACCTGCGCCTGGGCGCACAGGTATCTGTAGTAGAATACCTTGACAGGATTATACCGGGCATGGATGGTGCGCTTTCTAAAGAGCTGACTAAAGTGCTTAAAAAGCAGGGTATGAAGTTCTACACCAGCCACAAAGTGAAGTCGGTTGAAAGAAATGGCGACACTGTAAAAGTTGAAGCTGATAACGCTAAAGGCGAAACAGTAACCCTTGAAGGTGACTACACACTGGTATCGGTAGGGCGCCGTCCGTTTACAGATGGCCTTAACGCTGATAAAGCAGGTGTAAAAGTTACAGAGCGCGGCATTGTTGAAGTGAATAACCACCTGCAAACGAATGTTTCTAACATTTATGCTATTGGTGATGTGGTTCGCGGTGCTATGCTTGCCCACAAAGCCGAAGAAGAAGGTGTTTTTGTTGCTGAAACCATTGCCGGGCAAAAGCCGCATATTGATTATAACCTGATACCGGGAGTTGTATATACCTGGCCTGAGGTTGCCGCTGTAGGTAAAACAGAAGAGCAGCTTAAAGAAGCCGGAGTAGAGTATAAGTCAGGTAGTTTTCCGTTCAAGGCACTTGGCCGTTCGCGTGCAAGCATGGATACCGATGGTTTCGTGAAAATACTTGCTGACAAGAAAACCGATGAGGTTCTTGGTGTGCACATGATAGGTGCACGTACTGCCGACCTTATTGCTGAAGCGGTTACCGCAATGGAGTTCAGGGCTTCTGCCGAAGATATTTCAAGGATGAGCCATGCACACCCAACCTATGCCGAAGCTATGAAAGAAGCCGCACTTGCCGCTACCGATAATAGGCCGTTGCATTTGTAATATTGTACGATAATATATTTATAGCCCCGCAGTTTACGGGGCTTTTTCATTACTTATAAATTGTTGTAAATTTGGTTTTATAAAACACTGAAGTGAGAACCCATACTACTTATACCATACAAAACCCTGAACAATTTAAAGAACAGCTATTGCAATGGTCACAACGATTCCGGGAAGTAGTTTTTTTGGACGGGAATGATTACCACAGGAAATATACTTCTTTTGATGCTATACTTGCCGTTGATGCTTTTACATCAATTAAAACTGATCATATAAATGCCTTTGCTAAACTTGATGAATACCAGCATGTAACAAAAGACTGGCTTTTCGGTTACCTGTCTTATGACCTTAAAAACGATACCGAAAAATTAAGCTCTGATAACTATGACGGGCTCCATTTTCCTGACCTGTTTTTCTTCCAGCCAAAGAAAGTATTCCTGATAAAGGGAGATACTATAGAATTACAATTTCTCAATATTTGTGATGAAGAAAGCCCCCTAACCCCCGAAGGGGGATTAAAACCCCATGGTGAGTGCGACGACAATTTGCTTTGGAAAATATTTGCCGGTAACGAATTTGAAACCCTTAACCAGCAACCCACAACCCGCAACTCACAACTGATACAACAACGTATTTCCCGCGAAAGCTATTTAGATAAAGTAACACAGATGCTGGCACACATTCAGCGGGGCGATATTTATGAGGCGAATTTCTGCATGGAATTTTATGCAGAAGAGGCAGTAATTGACCCGCTACATACTTACCAAAAACTGAATGCTATTTCCAATCCGCCCTTTGCGGCTTATTTTAAAAATAATAAACAATACCTTTTGTGTGCCTCGCCAGAGCGCTATTTACGCAAAGAGGGAAGTAAAATTATTTCCCAACCCATAAAAGGAACCGCCCGCCGTAGCAGCAATGCAGTTGAGGATGGATCAATAAAGCAGGAACTACTTGAAAACGATAAGGAGCGTAGTGAAAATATAATGATAGTTGATTTAGTCCGTAATGACCTTTCGCGTACCGCAGCTAAAGGTTCTGTGGTTGTAGAAGAACTTTGCGGCGCCTATACATTTAAGCAGGTGCATCATCTTATATCCACAGTATCATCACAGCTTAAAGAGGGTTTTACGGCAACAGACGCGCTTAAAACTACATTCCCGATGGGCAGCATGACCGGTGCGCCTAAAATTTCTGCTATGGAGATTATTGAAAAGCTGGAAGAAACCAAACGTGGCCTGTACAGTGGTGCTTTTGGCTATTTTACTCCTGAAGGGAATTTTGATTTCAATGTGGTAATCCGCAGTATTTTGTATAATGCAGTAGAAAGATATGTTTCGTTTTCTGTCGGGAGTGCTATAACAGCAAAGGCAGACCCCGAAAAAGAATATGAAGAGTGCCTGCTGAAAGCAAAAGCAATGCGGAGTGTGCTAGAAATGTAGGCAGATAGGCAACAATTCTTTATTTTTGTGAATGCTTAATCAACTTCGCCATCATTTACAGCAAAACTTACCTTTTTTACAGAACAGTAAGCTACTGCTTGCCGTTAGCGGTGGGATAGACAGTATAGTTATGGCAACACTTTTTAAAACGCTTGGCTATGAAATAGCGTTGGCGCATTGCAACTTCAGATTAAGGGGTAGTGAGAGCGATGGTGATGATAGCTTTGTCAATACTTTCGCTGAAAAAAATAATATACCTGTACACACAACCCGCTTTGACACAGTTTCTTTTGCTTCAGATAATAAAGTATCAATTCAAATGGCAGCAAGGCAGCTTCGCTATAGTTGGTTTAATGAATTGCTTGAAAAGCATGGCTATGACTACCTGCTCACCGCCCACCATCTTGATGACCAAATAGAAACATTCCTGATAAATTTTACGAGAGGTACCGGCCTTGAAGGTTTAACGGGTATCCCGCAGCAAAACGGCAGAGTTGTCCGCCCGTTGTTGCCTTTCAGCCGTATCGAAATAGAGCAGTATGCACAGGAATTGGGGCTGGAATGGCGAGAAGACAGCAGTAATACTTCTGATAAGTACCTGCGCAACAAGTTGCGCCACGATATAGTACCGGTGCTTAAAAAATTAAATAAAGATTTTGGCAAGTCATTTGCTTCCACAACAGAGCATTTGCAGCAATCTCTGTCTTTAGTTCAGGATGCGGCTGTCATGGTTTATAAAGAAGTGGTTACGGAGAAGGAAAATCAAAAGCATATCAATTTACAGCAATTGCTCAGGCTTCCAAACTACAAAGCATACCTTTATAAGTGGCTGCATCCGTTTGGCTTTACAGCCTGGCACGATATTTACAGCCTTGTTGAGACGCAGCCCGGAAAGTACATATTTAGTGAAGGCTTCAGGTTGCTTAAAGACCGCGATGTGATGATACTGGAACCAATTTCATCTGAAACGGATGCTATTTATACCATTGAAGAAGGTCAGGAAATAGTAAGTGAACCTGTAAGCCTACGCCTTCAGCAAATAGGAGAATTACCTAAGGATATGCTTAAAAACGGAATATATGTTAACAAACAATTAATAAAATTCCCGTTATTTGTACGAAAGTGGCAGGAAGGCGATTATTTTTACCCTTTCGGTATGAATGGCAGAAAAAAGAAAGTATCGAAATTTTTTAAAGATGAAAAGATGTCGCTGCCTGATAAAGAAAATACCTGGTTATTATGCTCCGCTAATGATGTTGTTTGGATTATAGGGCAGCGGGCAGATGAACGTTTTAAAGTTACCGAACAAACAACGCAAATTTTAAATATACAGCTATTACCAAAATGAAAAAAACAGCATTTTTATTTTTTTCAATCTTTGCTTTTATTTCAATGCATTCGCAGGTGCTTGATCCTGTTAAATGGAAATCGAAGATCGAAAAGAAATCGGATACCGAATATGTACTGATTTTTGATGGTGTAATTGAAGACGAATGGCACATGTATTCGCAATTTACACCCGAGGGCGGGCCACTGCCAACAGAAATACTTTTTAATAACGCTGAAGGTAATTTTGAAGCACCGGAAAAAGCCGAAGAGAGTGAAACCCACACCCAGTTTAATGATGTTTTTGGTGTAGATGAAACGTATTTTGATAAAACGGTTCAGCTAAAGCAAACCATTAAAGTTACCAATCCTAAAAATAATCTCGTTCAGGCAGAGCTTTTTTACCAGGTTTGTAAGGAGCAATGCATCATGCAGAACAAATATTTTGAGTTTGATTTAAAAGAATTAACCTCTAAAGAAGTAGTTGAGTTTGGAGCAGCTGCTGTTGCACCGGCAGGAGATCAGGATGAGGGAAACGATAAGCCTGCTGCTGAAACTCCGCAACCAGAAAAAGAGGATGATTTAAGCTTATTGGGCTTTTTCTTGTTGTGCTTTGCAGGGGGATTTACAGCTTTACTTACCCCTTGTGTATTTCCTATGATACCAATGACTGTAAGCTATTTTACGAAACAAAGTAAAACAAAAGCGGCAGGTATAAAAAACGCATTTATTTACGGAATCTCTATAATCATTATCTATGTAGTACTGGGGCTTGCGGTAAGTGCAATATTTGGGGCTGATGCGCTTAATGAACTCTCTACAAGCGTTTCGTTCAACCTGATATTTTTTATCTTGCTACTTGTATTTGCCTTTTCATTTTTGGGGGCATTTGAAATTATGCTGCCTAATTCTTGGGCAAACAAAATAGACCGGCAAGCTGATAGAGGAGGTTTTATAGGTATATTTTTTATGGCATTGGCTCTTGCCGTTGTATCCTTCTCATGTACAGGTGTAATAGTTGGAAACGTTTTGGTAAAAGCATCTATTGAGGGCGGCCTCGCACCGGTTATAGGTATGCTTGGCTTTTCCTCTGCTTTGGCATTACCGTTCATGCTTTTTGCCATGTTCCCGGGCTGGCTTAACTCGCTGCCTAAATCAGGTGGCTGGCTTAATACTGTAAAAGTATTTTTAGGCTTTCTGGAACTTGCATTTGCATTTAAGTTCCTTTCTAATGCCGACTTGGTTTTGCAGGCTCATATACTGGAGCGTGAAACCTTTCTTGCTATCTGGATAGCTGTATTTGGTACGCTTGCGTTATACCTGTTTGGTAAAATTACCTTACCACACGATAGCCCTATCACCTCTATTTCGGTTGGCAGACTTAGTTTAGGGATATTCGTATTGTCATTTACAGTATATTTAATTCCGGGGCTTTGGGGTGCCCCTTTAAAATTAATAAGCGGATTCCCGCCACCATCAACCTACAGCGAATCACCATTTGGTTTCGGGGGGTCGGCGAACACCATCGGCGATAAAGAACTTCCGGAAGGCGCAAAGTATGCTGAAAATGGCATAATTTCTTTTGAAGATTATGACAGAGGTTTAGAATATGCGAAAGAGGTAGATAAACCGGTTTTACTAGATTTTACAGGATATGCCTGCGTAAATTGCCGTAAGATGGAGCAGCATGTTTGGAGTGATCCGAAAATACTTTCGATATTAAAAAATGATGTAGTGCTGGTTTCACTATATGTAGACGGTACTGAAAAACTTCTGGAAAATCAACAATATGTTTCCAAAACCACCGGTAAAAAGATCAAAACATACGCACATAAATGGAGCGATTTGCAAATAAGCAGGTATAATGTAAATGCGCAGCCGTATTATGTGCTGATGCACCCTGAAACAGAAGAAAATCTAAATGACCCTGTTGGTTATACCCCCGACATTTCAGAATATGAGGAGTGGCTTACCTCCGGTATCAGCAACTTTAAATAATATTAAAAGCTCCCATAACGGGAGCTTTTAGTTTATATCTGCTTTATTAAATGCCTTGCGGCTGTCTGCACCGGATCCCATACAGGAGAGAAGGGCGGGGCGTAGCTGAGGTCTAAATCGATAATGTTCTGCAAGGTAAGATTGTAGGTTAAAGCTGTTGCAATTACATCTATGCGTTTAGCAGCGCCTTCTTCGCCAATTATTTGTCCTCCCAATAAGCGTCCGCTGTTCTTTTCAGCTAATAGCTTAACGGTTATGTCTTTAGCGCCCGGATAGTAATGGGCTCTTGTTTTACTGTTTATAGACGCAGCAACATATTCTATTTCCAGTTTTTCGAGGTCTCTTTCCCTGAGCCCTGTGCGTGCCACTTCATATTTGCACAGCTTGCATACGGCTGTACCCACAGCTCCGGGAAAAGTAATGTTTTCTCCTGCTAAATTACTTCCGGCTACGAGCCCCGTTTTATTGGCTATTGTTCCCAACGCAATATGCGTATGTTTTTTACTGACAAGGTCAAGCGTTTCTGTGCAGTCGCCTGCAGCATAAACATCCTCAATATTTGTCTGCATCCTTGCATTCACCTTTATGGCATTTTTTACTCCAAGTGCTATACCAGAGCCTTTTAAGAAATCTGTATTGGGAGAAGAACCCATGCCCAAGATAACCATATCAGCGTCAATTTCCCTGTTATCTGATATTACACCTGTAACCTTGCCATCTTCAGTTTTGAAGCTTTTGAGTCCTTCATTGCAGTATAAAGTAATATCGAGACTGCGAATGGCTTCCGATATTTTATTACCCATATCAGGATCGAGCGTATTCATAACATGGATGCCCCTGTTAATAATGGTAACTTTCAGGCCGCGTATCAAAAGTGCCTCTGCCATTTCCAGCCCAATATAACCACCACCCACAATTACAGCCGTTTTCGGCTTCTGATATTCTATAAAATTTTCAACTTTAATCCCGCTTTTAAGTGTAGATACCCCAAAAATACCTTCAGCGCCGTAGCCTTCCACATCAGGGCAATAAGCCTTAGCGCCCGTTGCTATCAACAGCTGGCCGTAATCTTCCCAAAATTCGGTCTGGTTGCCAATATCTAATACTTTAACCCTTTTATTTTCAGTATCTACAGCAGTAACTTCATGAAGTGTTTTAACATCAATATTATATTTATTGCGAAACTCTTCGGGGCTGCGCACAATAAGGTCTTCAAGTTCAGGAACGGTTTCAGAGATAAAATAGGGTATCCCACAGGCAGAGTAAGAGGTGTACCTCGACTTTTCGAAAACGAGTATTTCCCTTTCAGGCTGCTCGCGCCTGACTTTGGATGCTGCCGACATACCTGCGGCGTCTCCGCCAATTACTACAAGTTTAGGCAGTGTTATTTTATTATTCATATTTTTCAATTCTTTTTTGAACCATGTGTGCGGTAAGCCCATGGATGAGCACCGAGAAAAATATTGTGGCTATGGTTATATCAAATAATTTCTCGGCATCTTCAAATGTTGCTGATGTTAAAGCATAAGCCAGGTAATATACAGAACCTATACCCCTGATGCCGTAAAAAGAAAGCACAAACTTCTGGAAGCGGTTCAGCCGCATCCCGGCAAGAGAAGCATAGCCCGCAACAGGCCGCACTATAAGTATCATTACAAGTGCCACAATTATGATACTCGGGTTAAGAAGTATATAATAATGCGATGCAATAAAAATACCTGTAGCCAAAAATATTAATGCTACTACCATACTTTCCAGCTCTTCATTAAAATCATGAAGGCTGTCCATGTGCTCATCAAATTTCTCATACCGGCTAAACATGCAGGCAGCCACAAATACCGCTATAAATCCGTAACCTCCTGCAATCTCTGTAAGGGCATAAGGTAATAAAGTTAATGATAATGATAATATCCCGCGGCTTATCTTGCTAAGCATATCGTGATGAGCAATATTAAATACAATTTTAAATAGTCCCCATCCCGATATTAATCCAATAATAAGTGCAATTCCTATTTTAAACAATACATGGTGCAGTAGCCAGTCGCCAATCCAGTTTTCATATTGTGTGCCATATTGTGCAGCCATTATGGCAAAATAAGTAAAGGGGAATGCAAGCCCGTCGTTAAGTCCCGCTTCAGAGGTAAGCCCCAGGCGTATTTTGCTGGTGTCTGCTTCGCTTGGCTGCGATGTTTGCAGTTCTCCTGCCAAAACGGGGTCTGTCGGGGCTATTAAGGCGCCAAAAAGCAATGCGGTTGCCGGGGCAAGCCCTGCTATCCACCAGCCCAGGTATGCCGCTGCAACTATGGTTATGGGCATTGTAATTGCCAGCAGGCGGAAGGAGCTTTTCCAGGTTTGCCATTTAAAAGGCTCCTTAATTTTAAGTCCGGCATTGGTTAGCGCTACAATTACCACAAACTCTGTTATTCGCTTAATGATTTCCATGTACTGCATCGGCTGAAAAAAATAGTGCAGTAATATAAAATATGCCGCTATACCAACAAGCATATATACTATTGGCGCAGAAATTATTTTTTTTTGCATAATAACCGGCACAATGGCAGCCAGCAGTGCAATAACACCGGCAGCCAGCATGAACAGGTCATATTCTTCCAGTTTAAAATATTCGGGCATTTTTATAATGTAAAATAGCCAAAACAGTCGTTTTGGCTAAGTGTTTTTGGTGTTAGTAAATTAGCCTAATACATATTGGCTAAGAATCTGGTATACTTCGTTAATGTTATTATCTTTTCCGAACTGCTTTTTAAGGGGTGCATCTTCGCCTCTTATCCATATTTTCAGCTCGGCATCTAAATCCATCAAACCGGCACTTTCTTTAGAAAATTTGGTAATGCTGCCGTAAGGTATCGTCATATAATCGGCCTTAGAGCCTGTAATGCCCTGTTTGTCTATAAGGATAAGCCTCTTGTTGGTAAATACAAACATATCCCTTATGATACGATAGGCTTTTTGTATCGATTCACCCGGTACCAAAACAGACTCAAACTCTTTCTGTATTTTTTCTATAGAAACCTCTGAAGCCTGGCCTAATATTGCATTAAAAATTCCCATAATTATAATTTGTGTTATCTGTACTAAAGTTAAAACTTAATTTGCTACGAATAATAGGTGGAGCAAATTTTTACAAGTATTTTAAGATTTGAGAAATATTTACTTTATTTTCGGCTGTTAAAAATTACTATATGCTTATAAAAGTTTTCGGGAGTGCCGTATTTGGTGTAGAAGCCACTACAATTACAGTAGAGGTAAATATAGATAAAGGTGTGGGCTACCATCTTGTAGGGCTTCCGGATAACGCAGTTAAAGAAAGCAGCTACCGTATTGCAGCCGCACTAAAAAACAACAGCTATCAGCTACCCGGAAAGAAAATAACCATCAACATGGCACCTGCCGACCTGCGAAAAGAAGGCTCGTCGTATGACCTTACGCTTGCCATTGGCATACTGGCGGCAAGCGGACAGATTAATGCAGATGAAGTAGGCAAGTATATTATTATGGGAGAGCTATCGCTCGACGGAAGCCTGCAACCCATTAAAGGCGTCCTGCCAATAGCTATTAAGGCAAAGGAAGAAGGCTTTAAAGGTTTTTTCCTGCCAAAGCAGAACGTAAATGAAGCAGCCATAGTAGCCGGGCTTGATGTGTATGGTATAGAGAATGTGACAGAGGTAATCGACTTTTTTGAAGGCAAAGGTTCGCTATTGCCTACTGTAATAAATACCCGTGAAGAATTTTATAAAACCCTTGACTTCCCTGAGTTTGATTTTAGTGATGTAAAAGGACAGGAAAGTATTAAACGCTGTATGGAAATAGCAGCCGCAGGGGGGCATAATATTATATTGATTGGCCCACCCGGAGCAGGTAAAACTATGCTTGCTAAAAGGCTGCCCAGCATACTGCCGCCCATGACGCTTAAAGAAGCTTTGGAAACCACTAAGATACACAGTGTGGCAGGCAAGATAAAAAATGTAGGCTTGCTTAACCAACGCCCTTTCCGAAATCCGCATCATACTGCAAGTTCTGTAAGCCTTGTTGGTGGAGGTAGTTTTCCGCAGCCCGGTGAAATATCACTGGCACATAATGGTGTTCTTTTTCTTGATGAGCTGCCGGAGTTTAAACGCGAAGTGCTTGAGGTAATGCGCCAGCCCCTTGAAGACAGGGAGGTAACTATAAGCCGTGCTAAATTCACCATTACTTATCCGTCTTCTTTTATGCTTGTGGCAAGTATGAACCCCAGCCCCGGCGGTTATTTTAATGACCCTGATGCACCCGTTAGCTCTTCGCCCCACGAAATGCAACGCTACCTCAGCAAAATATCGGGCCCGTTGCTGGACAGGATAGATATACATATAGAGGTTACACCCGTTCCTTTTGAAAAACTCAGCGATACCCGTAAAGCCGAGAGCAGTGTGGA
>CEQG01093230.1_pt1 | contig 20250 bp, 16 predicted proteins | sample 350301 | NCBI WGS metagenome assembly CEQG01 (sample SAMEA2621242, study PRJEB7988) | marine metagenome | isolation source: saline water (ENVO:00002010), including | reverse complement strand
TCTGCCGGGTTGCCCGCCGCGCCCTTGCCCGTCTTGCTCTTCGCGGCGTGCCGATCCTCGTTCCGGAAAGACCGGGAGCGGGAATCGGATAAGAGGAGCGCGCGAAGGCGCGGGCGAGATATGGAAAAAGCAGACCTGGAAGAGCTGAGAGGAAAGGTGCCCTGCAGCGCCGTGCTGGAGGACGCGGGGTTCGCACTCGATCTCAAGGAGAGCAGCCGAAAGGCGATGAAGTATCGCCGCACCGCCGAGATCATCATCGTCATCCATGACGGCAAGGGCTGGTTCGATCCCTTGTCGGATGCAAAGGGCGACGTCTTCTCTCTCGTGGAACATCTCGACGGCATTCCTTTTGCCGCCGCGCTCTATGTCGTTGCCGAACTGGTCGGCTTTGTCCCGTCCGAACCGGTCTGGACACGCGCGGCCAGGGACCGTGCGCCCGACCTGACGATCGTGGAACGCTGGCGGGTCCGGCGCAAACCCTGGCCCGGCTCGGCGACATGGCGTTATCTCCACGACACGCGCCACATTCCTGAGCCTGTCATCCGAAAGGCCATTTCCGCAAACGTCTTGCGCGAAGGCCCGAAGGGCAGCATGTGGGCCGGCCATACCGATCACGCCGGTCAGGTGACCGGCTGGGAGGAGCGCGGTCCCGATTGGCGTGGCTTCGCGACCGGCGGCGCCAAGATCCTGTTCCGTCTCGGCCGGCCCGATGCGCTCCGACTTTGTGTCACCGAGGCGGCGATCGACGCCATGAGCCTGGCCGCGATCGAAAATCTTCGAGCGGATACCCTCTATCTCAGCACCGGCGGCGGCTGGGCCCCGGCCACGGCACAAGCCCTTCATGCACAGGCCTGCCGGCCGGGCGCCCATCTTGTGGCGGCCACCGACAACAACGCGCAGGGCGAGACATACGCCGGCCGCCTACGAGACCTTGCCGCCGAGGCAGGACGCGGGTTCGAGCGGATCTGTCCGCTGGAAGACGATTGGAACGCGGAATTGGGGAGGAAGCAGGAATCGAGTGGGAAGGATAGGAAGGACGGCTGCCGCATGCCCGCCGGCCGCCTCAAGGGTGACGCTTCGCCCGGCTGACGCCGGCCCTTGACCCGGCCGGACGGAGAGGCGGCCGCTTGAGAGGGGTCCGGAAGGGCTGAAGACGATGGCGACGTCGAGAGGATGAGCCGCGCTCCAGCCCCGGAGGCCAAGGAGCCCACCCATGACCCTCTCTCCCATCCGCAAGATCTATTTCGGGGTAGCCGATCGCCGGCAGATGTTCCGTCTGTTCGATCGCCACGCCCAGCGCCCGAACCGTTGGCAGAACGACGATGGTGCCCTGTTCGCGGGCGAATGGTTCGAGATCGCCCGGCCCGAACACGATTACATGCTCGATATCCTGCCGCCGCTCTGGATGCGCGGAGAAATGTTCGCCCTGGGCGAATTCCTGACCGGCAGCATCACCAGCGTGTTCTATGCGCTCTGCATCAACGGGGTTGACCGCTACTTCCACGCCTATTGCGATCTCGCGCGGCCGGGTTCGCCCGTCGAGATGCGCGACGCGATCGTCGAGCGGGAGCGCCGCCCGGTCAAGGCGATGACCCGCGAGGAGCGCATCGAGCACATCTGGAGCGCCACCGAGGACCGGTATCGCGGCTATGCCGGGGCGGGTTTCCGCCCCGAGAACCGCGGCCAGCGCACCATCATCGTCTATGGTAGGCATGAAAGCAGCTTCGCGCTGCTGGATCATCTGACCGACGCGCAAATCGCGGAAAAACTTCCCGTGCATCTGCGCCACCTGCCGCTCGCCGAGGCCGCGTGAGGCCGCCATGTTCACCTTTCCGATCATGGCCGTGCGCAAGGTCATCGCGCGCGGGGAAGCCGACGCGGCCGCCAATGGCGGCTTTCGCAATCCCTATTACGGCTTGAAACCCGGCCAGGGCGAGAAACCTGGCCTGTGGCTCGTTGGCGACGAGGGCGTCTACATCATCTCGAACGGCAAGCTCGCCGATGGCGAGACACCGCTCGTCGTCTATTCCTCCGAATGCCATCCGAAGGGCAATCCGGACTGGTGGGACTACAAGCGCCGCCACTTCGGGGGCGATGATGGCATCGAATTCATCGATGCCGACCTGCTGATTCCGAGCTTCAACCGGAACTTCGGCGCCACCCATCTGAGGGTGCAACTCACCGAGCACGACATCTCGTTCTCGCTGATCACCCGCTGATCCCATCCCGAATCTGTCGCGTGCGTCGCGCCGCCGGCCAACCCGGCGGCGGGCGGGCACGCACCCCAACACACGGAGAACAACCCATGCCCAATGACGACCCCTTCACGCTCGTGTCTCCAGGCAACACCTCCCTTTCAGCCGGCCTCGGTCTTGGCGTCACCGCATTCGGCACGACGATCGAACCGCCGGAGGAACACGAGAATTACGCGTCGGAAGAGCCGGTATCCGCGGTATCACAACGCGCCGGCAAGACCGCCGACAACAAACGCGGCGAGAATTTCCTTCTCGTCGGCGATCGCGGTCTGGCCCGTGGCTGGAGGCAGCGCGCCAAGGACAACATCTCTGCAATCGCGCTCGCTCGGACAATCGAATCCGAAGCCCGCCCGGCGACGATTGAGGAACGGACGGCGCTCATCAAGTTCACCGGGTTCGGCGCCTCGGAACTCGCCAATGCGGTGTTCCGGCGGCCGGGCGAGGCGGACTTTCGCAAAGGCTGGCAGGAGATCGGTTCCGATCTGCAGGATGTTACCTCAGTGCAGGAATACGCTTCGCTTGCCCGCTGTACGCAGTATGCGCATTTCACGCCGGAGTTCATCGTCCGGGCCATCTGGTCGGGCTTGCTGCGGCTTGGCTGGCGCGGCGGTCGGGTGCTCGAACCCGGCATCGGCACAGGGCTGTTTCCCGCCCTGATGCCCGAGGACCTGCGCCCGGTCGCCCATGTCACTGGTGTCGAGCTCGACCCGGTCACAGCGCGGATCGCCCGCCTGCTCCAGCCCCGCGCCCGGATCGTCAACGGCGATTTCGCCCGTATGGATCTGCCCGCGCATTTCGACCTGGCGATCGGCAATCCACCCTTTTCCGACCGCACGGTGCGCTCGGACCAAGCCTATCGCGGCCTCGGTTTGCGGCTGCATGACTATTTCATCGTCAAGGCGATCGACCGGCTGAAGCCCGGCGGGCTTGCGGCTTTCGTCACCTCCAGCGGCACCATGGACAAGGCCGATCCATCCGCGCGGGAAACGATCGCCCGACAGGCCGACCTTGTCGCCGCCCTCCGCCTGCCTGAGGGCAGTTTCCGGGCCGAGGCCGGCACGAATGTGGTGGCCGACATCCTCTATTTCCGGAAGCGCAGGCCAGACGACGCCGAGGGCGACATGTCCTGGCTGGAAACAGAAGAGGTCCGGCCTGCAACCGAGGACGAGGGCCCCATCCGGGTCAATCGCTGGTTCGCGCAGCATCCGGATCACGTGTTGGGAATCCATGCCACGACGTCCGGACCGTTCGGCGAGACCTATACCTGCCTGCCGCAGCGAGGTGTCGATCTGGAGCAGGCGCTTGGCGCCGCCACCCGTCTTCTTCCGGAAGCGATCTATGACGGTGAGCCCGAAGCCGTCGATCCGGAAACCGATGCAGGCGATGCCCACGAATTCGATGAGCCCGATGGGCAGGGCATCCGCGAGGGCAGCTTCTTTGTCGGCAAGAACCAGGCGCTGATGCAGGTGCGCGACGGTGAACCCGTCACCATCACGGTGCGCAAGGGCCGTGCCGCAGAAGGCGTCTCCGACAAACAGGCCAGGATCATCCGAAAGCTGATCCCGATCCGCGACGCCGTGCGCGAGGTCCTCAAGGCTCAGGAGCTCGATCAGCCCTTCAAGCAGCACCAGGTCAGGCTGCGCATCGCCTGGTCGAACTTCGTGCGCGCCTTCGGTCCGGTCAATTCCACGACCGTATCGGTGAAGGAGGATCTTGAGACCGGCGAAGTCCGCGAGACGCACCGCCGCCCCAATCTCCAACCCTTCCTCGACGACCCCGATTGCTGGCTCGTCGCCTCGATCGAGGATTACGACCTCGAGACGAACACGGCGCGCCCCGGTCCGATCTTCACCGAGCGGGTGATCGCTCCGCCCTCGGCGCCGGTCATCACCTGTGCCGCCGATGCGCTGGCCGTGGTGCTCAACGAGCGCGGTCATGTCGATGTCGATCACATTGCCGAGCTCATGCATGCCGATGTGGACACCGTCATCGCCGAGCTGGGTGACGCCGTTTTCCGCGAACCCGAGACCGGGTCCTGGCAGACCGCCGACGCCTATCTCTCGGGCAAGGTGCGCGACAAGCTCAAGGCCGCGGAAGCCGCCGCTGCACTCGATCCGGTGTTTGAATGCAATGTCCGGGCGCTGCGTGACGTCCAGCCTGCCGACCTCAGCCCGTCCGATATCACGGCGCGACTGGGTGCCCCCTGGATTCCCGCCACCGACATTGTCGATTTCGTCAGGGAGATGATGGGCGCCGAAATCAAGATCCGCCACATGCCCGAACTCGCCTCCTGGACGGTCGAGGCACGACAGCTCGGGTATACCGCCGCGGGGACCTCGGAATGGGGCACGGATCGGCGGCACGCCGGCGAGCTGCTTGCCGACGCGCTCAACAGCCGGGTGCCGCAGATCTTCGATACCGTGAGGGAGGGCGACAGCGAAAAGTGCGTCCTCAATGTGGTCGACACCGAGGCGGCCAAGGAGAAGCTCACAAAGATCAAGACGGCCTTCCAGACCTGGATCTGGTCCGATCCCGACCGCACCGACCGGCTTGCCCGGGATTATAACGACCGGTTCAACAACATCGCTCCGCGAACGTTCAACGGCGATCACCTTCAGCTTCCGGGCGCCTCAGGCGCCTTTTCTCTTTATGGACACCAGAAACGCGGCATCTGGCGTATCATCTCGGCGGGTTCGACCTATCTCGCCCACGCCGTCGGCGCCGGCAAGACCATGACCATGGCGGCCGCCATCATGGAGCAGAAGCGGCTCGGGCTGATCGCCAAGGCGATGCTCGTCGTTCCCGGTCACTGCCTCGCCCAGGCGGCGCGCGAGGTCCTGGCGCTCTACCCGACCGCCCGCATCCTCGTTGCCGACGAGACCAACTTTACAAAGGAAAAGCGGCATCGCTTCCTCGCCCGCGCCGCCACAGCCAATTGGGACGCGATCATCATCACCCATTCGGCGTTCAGGTTCATCTCGATTCCGTCCGCGTTCGAGCAGCAGATGATCTCCGACGAACTCGAGCTCTACGAGGAGCTTCTGACGAAGGTCGAAAGCGACGATCGCGTCTCGCGCAAACGGCTCGAGCGGCTGAAAGAGGGACTCAAGGAACGGCTCGAAGCGCTCGCGACGCGCAAGGACGATCTTCTGACCATTTCCGAGCTCGGTATCGATCAGATCATCGTCGACGAGGCCCAGGAGTTCCGCAAGCTCTCCTTTGCCACCAACATGTCGAGCTTGAAGGGGGTCGATCCTACGGGCTCGCAGCGGGCGTGGGACCTCTACGTCAAGTCCCGCTTCGTTGAAACCAAGAACCCCGGCCGTGCGCTGGTGCTGGCCTCGGGCACCCCGATCACCAACACGCTCGGCGAAATGTTCTCGGTGCAGCGCTTCCTCGGCATCGAGGCGCTGAAGGAGCGTGGCCTCCACGAGTTCGACGCCTGGGCCTCGACCTTCGGCGATGTGACGACCGAACTCGAGCTTCAGCCATCGGGCAAATACAAGCCGGTGACGCGGTTCGCCACCTTCGTCAACGTCCCCGAGCTCATCGCCATGTTCCGCTCCTTCGCGGATGTCGTGCTGCCGGAGGACTTGCGCCAGTATGTGAAGGTGCCGGCGGTCTCAACGGCCAAGCGCCAGATCAGGACCTCCAGGCCGTCCGCCGCTTTCAAGCGCTACCAGACCGTGCTCGATGCGCGCATCAAGGCGATCGAGGAACGGGAGGGACCGGCAAAGCCCGGAGACGACATCCTGCTGTCGGTGGTCACCGACGGCCGCCACGCCGCGATCGATCTGCGCCTGGTCGATCCCGACAATGGAGACGAGCCCGACAACAAGCTCAACGACCTGATCGGCAACGCATTCCGCATCTGGTCGGAAACCTCACAGAACACTTATCGCAAGCATGATGGCGATTGCTTTGAGCTGGCCGGTGCCGCGCAGATGATCTTCTCCGATCTCGGCACGATCAGCGTGGAAAAGAGCAGGGGGTTCTCTGCCTATCGCTGGATCAGGGACGAACTCGTGCGAAGGGGCGTTCCGCCGTCGGAAATCGCCTTCATGCAGGATTACAGACGCGCGCAGGCCAAGCAGCGTTTGTTCGGAGACGTCAATGCCGGCAAGGTCCGGTTCCTGATCGGCTCGTCGGAAACCATGGGCACCGGCGTCAACGCCCAGCTGCGCCTCAAGGCCCTGCATCACCTTGACGTGCCCTGGCTGCCCTCGCAGATCGAGCAGCGGGAGGGACGCATCGGCCGGCAGGGCAATCAGCATGACGAGATCGATATCTTCGCCTATGCGACGGAGGGCTCGCTCGATGCCACCATGTGGCAGAACAACGAGCGCAAGGCCCGCTTCATCGCCGCCGCACTTTCCGGCGACACCTCGATCCGCAGGCTGGAGGACATGGGCGAGGGCCAGGCCAACCAGTTCGCGATGGCCAAGGCGATCGCGTCGGGCGACCCGCGTTTGATGCAAAAAGCCGGGCTCGAAGCCGACATCGCCCGGCTGGAGCGCTTGCGCGCCGCCCATATGGACGATCAGCATGCGGTCCGGCGTCAGATCCGCGAGGCCGAACGCGACATCGAGATCGCGACCCGCCGCATTGCCGACATCGGCATGGACATCGACCTGCGTCTCCCGACCGCGGGCGAGGCTTTCGCCATGACGGTCGCCGGCACATCCTATTCCGAGCGCAAGCCCGCCGGCAGGGCGCTGATGAAGGAGATCCTCACCCTGGTCCAGCTCCAGCAGGAGGGTGACACAGCAATCGCCTCGATCGGTGGCTTTGATGTCGAATTCTCCGGCGAGCGGGTCGGTGCGGATGGATATCGCTACACGACCATTCTGATGCGCACCGGTGCCGAACACGAAATCGAACTTCCGGTCACGACGACACCGCTCGGCGCGGTCTCACGCCTCGAGCACGCGCTTTCGGCATTCGAGGACGAGCGGCTCCGCTATCGCCAGCGTCTGGCGGACGCGGAGCGCAGGCTCTCCTCCTACCGCGCTCGCCAGGGCGAAGCCTTCGCCTTCGCGGGAGAGCTTGAAGACAAACGCCGGCAATTGGCCGAGATCGAATCCGAGCTTGCGGACTCAGCGACACGGTCCGAACGGGCCGCCGCCTGAGGAACTCTCGCTGAGGATAGTCGATCAACCGGAGTTGACCGGAACCGGTCGGCGGCTAATCTTGCAACATGCCTGAGCACAAGACGGAGCCTGGCATGTTCGACATTCCGTCATCATAACCGGCGACCGGCATTGCCCCGTCACGCCGAAGAGAATCAAGACAGCACCAGCTCCGTCTGGCCATGCTGCGGTTTGCTTCCATCCAAAACAAACAATCTGCGCCCGCCACACTGGCGGATGCTCGTCAATATATATGGAGCCGGACATGCGCTATGCATTGGTCAACAACAAACGCGTCGAAGCCAGCCACGGTCTTTCTGCCCTGTGCCCGGCCTGCGCGCAGCCCATGGTCGCCAAATGCGGCGACCGGCGCGTCCATCACTGGGCGTACCGCGGCAGGCGAACCTGCGATCACTGGTGGGAACCCGAAACCCGATGGCATCGCCAATGGAAGAGCCGATTTCCGGCCGATTGGCAGGAGTTCGTCCATGTCGCCGCCGACGGCGAGCGGCACATCGCCGATGTCAGGACCGGGCACGGACTGGTGCTGGAATTCCAGCACTCCCAATTGCGGCCCGACGAACGCGCCGCGCGCGAGGCCTTCTATCCGAACCTGATATGGGTCGTAGACGGCACCCGCCTCAAGCGCGATGCGCCGCGCTTTGCTGCAGGTGGGCAAATGCTGCGGCCCACACCCTGGAGGGGAATCTACACGGTCGCCTTCCCGGGAGATTGCTTTCCGCCGAACTGGCTCGATTGCCGGGTTCCCGCCTTTTTCGATTTCGCGGGTGCGGAACCCGTTGCCCCGGATGCCACGCCCATCGAGCGTTATCTTTGGGGGCTTCTGCCCGGACGGGCGGAGGGCCACGGCGTCGTCGTGGCGCTCGGCCGCGGAGGTCTCGTGCGGGCCGCGCACGAGCGTCCGCAGATTCTGGACACGGCACAGATCGTCGGCGTCCTTCAGGCACGGTTCCGGGCGGCACGCGTGGCGGCGATGCAGGAGGTCCGCCGGCTCCCATCCGGGAAACGGTGGAAGCGCGGGCACGTGTGGAGAAGGCCGCGGCCGCGACGGCGGTTCTGACGACCTGCGGTCAAGAGCCGTAAACATGACAGGGGAGGGGGAGGAAGAAGTACCCCTCGCAGAGCGGCCAGGCCGCTGACGGTTTCACCTCAACCGCGCCGCTCGCGATTCCGGCCCGTCGGTCGTCGCGATGGCTCACGAGCCATGCTCGTCCTGCCGGGCAGGGATGCTCGGCCGCAGTTGCACCGGCCCGTCCGCTCTGCGGGCCGGGGAGTGTCTTCGGGAAGAAGACGAAAAACGGGATCGGCGTGGTGCCGGATTCCCAAACCCCGAAAGGAGCATCCCGATGGAAATCAAGCTCGTCGATCCGCGCGCGCTCGTCGAAAACCCCGACAGGGCCCGCCGCTCGAAATCCAATCCCCAGGCCGATGCGCTGCTGCTCGCAACGATCAAGGCGGTCGGCATCGTGCAGCCGCCAGTCGTGGCGCCTCAGGCTGATGGCGGCAACGGCTTTGTCATCCAGGCCGGGCACCGCCGCGTCAAGCAGGCGATCGCCGCCGGTCTCGACGAGATCGCGGTCATCGTCGGAGAAGCCGCCGAGGATGGTGGCGCGATGCGCTCGCTCGTCGAAACGCTCGCCCATGAAGGGCTCAATCCGGTCGACCAGTGGCGCGCGATCGAGCGCCTCGTCGCCATCGGCTGGACCGAAGAGGCGATCGCCGTGGCCCTCGCGCTCTCGGTCCGCCAGATCCGGAAGCTTCGGCTGCTTGCCAACGTGCTGCCGGCCATGCTCGATCACATGGCCAAGGGCGACATGCCGAACGAAAGCCAACTCCGCACGATCGCGGCCGCCTCGCTCGAGGAGCAGAAGGAGGTCTGGAAGGCGCACAAGCCCAGCAAGGGCGATCCTCAGGTGTCGTGGTGGAGCGTGGCCAACGGGCTTTCCAAGACCCGGATGTATGCGCGCGACGCGAGTTTCGATGACGAACTCGCTCGGGCCTATGGCATTTCATGGGTCGAGGACCTGTTCGCGCCCGCCGACGAGGACAGCCGCTACACCACCGACGTCGAAGCCTATCTCGGTGCTCAACAGGAGTGGATGACGCGAAACCTGCCCAAGAAGGGGGTCATCACCGAGGCCAATACATGGGGCCAACCGGAGCTGCCCAAGAAGGCCGAGCGGGTCTACGGCAAGCCGAAAAAGTCCGATCACACGGCCATGTATCTCGATCGCGACGGCAAGGTGCAGACCGTTCACTTCCGGATGCCGGAGCCGAAAGCGGCCAAGGGAAACGGATCTTCGGGCGAGGATGCCGTCGCGATGCCCAAGACGCGGCCCGACGTCACCCGCAAGGGCATCGAGATGATCGGCGACTTCCGCACCGATGCCCTTCATGAGGCGCTCGGCCGTGCGCCGATCGAGGACGACACGCTGATGGCCTTGCTGGTCCTCGCCTTCTCCGGCCAAAATGTCAGGGTCGATTCCGCCAATGGCGGTGGAGACGATTATTACTATGGCAATCGGCGGATCGCGCGTCACGCGGCGGCGCTCTTCGACGCCGAGGGCAAGCTCTCCTTCGACATGGAGACCCTGCGCATCGCGGTCCGCTCCATGCTGATCGAGGTGCTCTCCTGCCAGGGGAACCGGACCAATAGCGGCATCGTTGCTCGCGCTGCGGGCGATGTGATCGGCGCGGACGGCTTCCTGCCGAATATGGGCACGGAAGAATTTCTGTCCTGCCTGTCGCGCTCCGCCCTCGAGGCGTCGTGCGAAGGCACGTCCGTCCTGCCGCGGGCCCGGGTCAAGGATACGCGGGCGGCGCTGGTCGAGGCGTTCAACGAGCAGAGTTTCGTTCATCCCTCGGCGTTCTTCGCACCTGACCGCGATGCGCTCGGCGCATGGCTCGCCTCCAACGCGGTTACCGAGGAGGACGAGGAGCCGGGCGGCACGGATGCCGAACCCGTCGACCCGAACCAGGACGCCAGCGAAGGGTTCCGCGAGGCCGCCGAATAGCCCCACCACCCTCTTCTTTCGAATGCCCAACCCGCCGCCGGTCCACGCCGGCGGCGCTTCCGTTTTAGCATCCACAACAGGAGGACGTCATGTCCGCGCAACTGATATTTGACCACGTGCCGCTGGGCGCGATTATCCGCTATTCCGACGGCACACCACGGCCCCCCGAGCGCCATCGGCGCAAGCTGCGGGCCTGGGAAAGTCGCAACAACACCGGCCGGCTCGTCAGGAAACGGGCCGGCACACGCGTCGGCGAAACCACAATACCGGCCGCGATCACGCTTCATGAGGGCGATTTCGGTAGCAAGGCGGTGATCGTGCTCAGGGTCTTCAAGACCTTTTCGGTCGATAGCGACCTCGCCTTCACGGTGGTCGAACGACCCGCCATCGGATCCGTCCTTGTGCTCGACCGCCCCGGCGATGAGGCCGAGCTCGTCCATGTCGCGGCCAACCGTCAGGCCGCCGATGAATGGTTGTCGCGGCACGGCTATCCGAACGCCGTGCTCCGTGAGGTGACCGCCGACGAGGCCGCGGCCGATCAGGTCGAGGGGAGGGCTGCATGATCCGTTCTCAGCCATTTCACCCTCGACACGGCGGAACGCCAGACCAGTCGGAGGCTCGGTTCGGCATCAGCGCTGAAGAGTTTCCCGTGGCGCGCGTCGATGACACTGTCTTTGCCATGCTGCCGGGGCACAGCGGCCAGTATTTCCTCGCCACATGCTGGTGCGCGCGCCGGCCACTGGCGGAACTCACCCGCAGTGACTTCTACTCGCATGGTGGCCAGCTCGCGGGCGAGGCGGAATTCAGGGCAAAAGTGCTCGAGCAGGCCGAGCACAATCGCGAAAAGCGCGCGCTCGGCCGCCGGGAAATGCGCTCCCGCGCCTATACGCCGTGGGGACCCTCGCAGGGCGCGACGGTCTTTGCCGAGGGCATCATCTGCCATTCGACAGCCGGACATGGCGGTTTCCATCTCTCGGGCGCCCGCAATGCCAGCGTCGACTCCAGGCTCCGGAAAAAGGACGGCTGGTACGAGGAAGACGCCGAATGGGCGATCGTTGCGATCACCTTCCCGCACCTGTTCACCGGGTTCGAACGGCGATGTGCCGAGCAGACCCTGAAGGACTCCTGGCCGGACGCCTGGGAGGCGATCTTCGGAACCGTTCTGCAGCCCGGCGAGTCCCGCGAGAAGGATCGCCGGGCCTTCGAGGCGCTGCATAGGGGGGACTGGGTTGTCGTCTCGGCAATCAGCTCAGAGCACCACGATGGTTTCGTTGAGGTGGTCGCCACATTGGGTGGAGGCCGTGGCGAGGGTATCGAGCGCCGGCGCTTTCTGGTCCCGGCCGGCGAGTACGAGGTCGGCCGTTTTGGCTTCGTCGTCGATCCGGCGCGCCACGCATCCTATGGCGGGCCCTCGAGCTTTGTCGCCGGGGGAAGGTGATGTCCATCCCATGGAAAGCGATCGCGGTCCGCTTCGGCTGGCGGGCTGTATTCGGGATGGAGGGTGCACGTCCCCGTCTTGTTGTCCAGCACACGCGCCATCGCCATCGCTTCACGGGCGCCGATGCCTGGAAGCGAGCGGTGCTCGTCTCGATCCGCGCGCCACGCTTCAACTGTCCAGCACGGAGACCCAACCGATGACCACCTATCTCGTCGCGGTACACATCCTCGTCGACACGCAGGCCGCCAGTCCCCGTTCGGCTGTCGCAGCTGCTTTGGAGAACCAGTTCGACCCTTGTGCAGCGGCTGTTCCGGCGCCCGGCACGATAGTCGATTGGGCCGTCGCTGGCGAAGACCTCGCCGCATCGATGGTACCTGTCGTGATTCCGGCCGACTACACGCCGGGAGCAACACCGTTTCCCGTATGGAGCACCACGCGAGAGCCAAGCGCGGAAAAACGACCCGGATCCGCCCGTCTACGCACCGATAGCGCATGCAAGGCGCCTGTCGGCTGATGCCTGCAGATGTCGAAGGACCTGACATGATCGATGCCTTGTCACGGGAGCTCGCTCGTCGGGCGTGTGCGACCGCCATCGTCAGGAAGAAGCGAGGACGGCAATGTTCGGCCGCAAGATGCCGTGGTGGTCCAGCCTCTCGGGATGACGGGCGGGCGGTCCGGGTCATCGTCATTTCCTTCATGGGTCAGCTTCGGTGGAACGCCACCCCCTGCCGGCCTCCCTTCGGTTTTGGCTTCGGTCCTAAACCGGCGGCCGGAGCCTTCAAGGCCGCTGGCGCGCCGCGGAGCGGCCATGCGCGCCAGCCTCGACAAACCAGCCCAGCGGGACGGCGCGAGGGCAATAAGCCCCGCTTGCCCGCAAGGCTGGTCCGCTCGGCTTTGGTCCGCACGGACCCTGAAGCCTCCTCCTTCCGCCGGTTTTTCTGGACCGCGCCCGAGGGGAGGGCCGGCAGGGGTCGGCTCGAGCCTTCGGCCAGACCGTGAAGGAAAGGACTCTCACATGACCAGAACCGCTCGTTCCAACCGTCAATCCAGCAAGGTCGTCCAGCTCCGAAAGGGCGCCTCCCTCGAAATGGTCCGCCTCGCCTGTCCCGACAGCGCCCAGGCATCGCTCATTTCCGAAAGCTTCGGCCTCCCCGTCATCGACAGCGACGGCATCCGTGATCTTCATCGCAAGATCATCATCGACACGGCCGACTCATTGAACGAAGGCCTCGGCGAACGGGCCATGCAGATCCATCTCCAGCGGATCGTGGGCTCCTATGTCGGTTCAGCCCATGGCGCCGGTCAGTTCTACTCCCGGTCGGTCTCGGAAGCCCGCGATGCAACGGCCAGAAACGCAAACGACGACCGCGACGCGGACCTCGACGGTCCGGTCGGATTCGACAGTGCCGCGCAGCGCAAGCGCGAATTCGCCGCCGATATGGGCATTCAGGCCCATGCGCTCCGCTGCGCCGCCGAAGGCGTGGTGGCGGCCTACGAAGAGGTCGTCGGCGAAGCCTGGAAGCCCTTCGAACGACATGTCGAAAATCCCGGCCAGACCGTCGATCGCAAGGCGGCCGAATTGCAGATGGCCGCCTTTGGCTGAGCGGCTCGGGCGGAGCTCCGGCTCCGCTCATTTCTTTCAATTCGCGAGCTCGGATTGGTCACGCAGCTGGCACGCTTCATCGCACGGGCCGTTGCAAGCTACTGCCGCCGATCCCGCGTGATGAAGCGTGCCCGCTCGAGCAACTCATCGAATGTTAGAATGTCAATCGACCGAGTCTCCCGGCGGAACAACTCGAATGTGTCTCGCAGTACCTGTGAGGTACGGGGATCGCCCGCTGCTTCAAACTCCCTGCGCGAACCAATCACAAGGATGGTCCTCGCGTTGCGCGTACGTGCTTCCAAGCGAGCTCCATCCCGAGAGAAGTGCTCGCCGCTGCCTGCAAATGCCAGCCACTCCGCCTTTTGCTCGAGGATCTGCGACACCGCGTTGGTAAAGTCCGTGCTAAATGCCCGTGTTCCCGCGCGCCCGGCGCTTCGGCCTGTTCGGAAGATTGGCGTATCAGGTCGCTTGATTTCCACCAGCACAGTATAGTCTGTGAAGCTCATCAGGAAATCGACCACGGGCCTGTCGCGATTATCGGTGCCGCCGCCCGACACAGTCATTTCACGATCGAAAGTGCGCATGACACGGTAGTCGAGGCCATAACCGAAGACCCACGGCTCGCGTTCGAAAAAATCCTGCCACTCCCGCTCAGACCAGCTCCCGTTCCGAACCTCCTGCTCAAATGTCTCCAGAGCCTGCCGCCGCCCCAGGAGAATGTTGACCTCTTCGGTTGAGAGTGAGCCGTGCAACGCCTTCAAGAAGGCCTCGCGGTCATCACTGCTCATTGTCCGAAGCCGCTCAACGATGCCACGATTCGAAGCGTCGACAATGAGCTTGCGCCCGGCGCCGGTCGAAATGTCTTCAATATCAAACCGATCCTGGTTCGAGAGATCGACAAATTCTATGCGGTCGAGAAAAGTCAGCAGACGTTGGAACTCCTCGCCTCGAAACGTGAAGCAATGCTCCTCGTATCCTTGGTACCAGTCCCCCTTGCGGGATTGAAAGCTCTGCAAAGTCAGGCGACGCACAGCCTTATCGTCCTGGGTGACCACCGCGGTGACCTGTGTCTTGCGTTTTTCACCTGAAAGACGAAGGCACAGCGCGCCCTCTATCTCCCCGAGGTGGAGGATGTCGGAACCTTCCATGACCATACGCACATTGCGTAGGCGTTCTGTCGTATGGGCACCCCAAGTGAAGACCTTAGATATATAGGTCCTAGCCGCCTGCCTCAGTTGGAAAAACCGATGTTCTTCGCTCATATTCGGATCGTGCAGAGTATTAACCGCGCTGGCAAGTGACCATTCCGGCGAAACAATCTCCATCGCAGTATTCCCGGTCTGTAGCTGCGCCGCAGACCCGTCCTCAGCAGTCCCGCCGCGACGACCGCCCGGCGAGCATGGTTTCTGCCGCAATCCTTAGGTCCGCATCGGCCCAAATCATGTCGATGCTTGCGGCATCATCGGCTGGCCCACTATTTGGCAAGCCTCAGTGTCGCGATCCCCTGAGCAAGGTGCCGGCTGAGACACTGGGCTGCCACCTGCAGGAAATCGCACAACACCAAGCATACACCGCGTTGCGCTCCAATCCCGCTCTTCGGGATGGCATTCCTGGTGCGGCCGCGGAACTTCCACGATCAACCCATAAAGGGTCCGCTAGCAAAGCTGCGGCCGTTTGGCTGTCGCCTGCACGGTGACCGCGTCCGCTTGCCGCACACTGACGGAGCCATCAGAGCGGGATTGGCCCGCTCCAACGATGGAGCCCTCGGATGTCGCACGATCTTTCCCTCGCCCAGAAACACGCCTGGAGACTCGCACGCACCCTGATGACCCCGGTGGTTCTCTTCCAGTCCGACGACGCATACGGGGTACTGCCCGCCGACGAAGTCGATGACGCCGAGGTCGACATCCTCTTCGAATACGATCCCTACACCGGTGGACATGCGGTTCACTGAACCGGCGCTCGGTTTACTTTCCGCAGCGGCGGCGCCTGGCGCCGCCGCGCTTGTTTCGTCCTCCCGCAGCCCGTCCCGGTCGGTGGCCTGGGCAGAGCCGGCCGCGCCGGCAACGGCTTGCGCCGTCCTTCCCTTCGGTCCGGCCCTGCGGGTGCAGGCGCGCCCTGAAGCTCCGCCTGAACCGGCCCCGTGACGGGGCCGCGATCGGCGCGGCCTCCAGATACGGAGGTTGAAATGAGCAGGAAAGAAAAGGGCGCGAAGTCCGATATCTACACGCGCATCACGGAAAAGATCGTTGCCGATTTGGAGAAGGGCGTGCGGCCATGGGTGAAACCCTGGAGCGCCGGCCATGCCGACGGACGTATCATCCGCCCGCTGCGCCACACCGGTGAACCATACACCGGCATCAACGTCCTGTTGCTGTGGTCGGAGAGCCTGGCGCGCGGGTTCACGGTACCGCTCTGGATGACCTATCGGCAGGCGGCACAGATCGGCGCACAAGTCCGCAAGGGCGAAACCGGCGCGACGGTCGTCTACGCGAGCCGGTTCACGAAAACCGAGACGGACGCGCAGGGCGAGGAATTGGAGCGCGATATTCCGTTCCTCAAAACGTACACCGTCTTCAATTGCGATCAGATCGACGGGCTTCCCGATCACTATTACCACCGACCCGAGAAGGTCATCGATCCTGTCGAGCGGATCGAACATGCCGACCGGTTCTTCGCCAATACCGGGGCCGTGATCCGGCATGGCGGCGCCCGGGCCTTCTACGCGCTGGCAAGCGATCACATCCAGATGCCGCCCTTCGAGGCCTTCCGGGATGCTGAATCCTACGTCGCGGTGCTCAGTCACGAAACAGTCCACTGGACCTCGAGGCCCGACCGGGTTGGCCGCGATCTGAGCCGCTACGCCAGGGACAAGACCGAGCGCGCGCGCGAAGAGCTCGTCGCCGAGATTGGCTCGGCACTGCTTTGCGCCGACCTCGGCATCGTTCCCGAACTCGAGCCACGGCCGGACCATGCGTCCTATGTGGCGAACTGGTTGCGCGTCCTTTCCGACGACCGAAGAGCAATCTTTCAGGCCGCCGCCCATGCGCAACGGGCCGTGACCTATCTGCACGGTCTGCAGCCCTCCGCCACCGGCACGGGACAGTTGGAGGCGGCCTGATGCTTTCCTTTTCGAATGCTGCTGCGGAGGGCATCGAGCCCTCCGCCATCCGACTGCGCGTGCTATCGCTCGGCGCCGGCGTCCAATCGACCACCCTGGCGCTGATGGCCGCCCATCGCGAAATCGGCCCGATGCCCGATTGCGCGATATTCGCCGATACCGGCTGGGAGCCCAAGGCGGTCTATGACCATCTCAACTGGCTGGGATCGCCCAACGTCCTGCCGTTTCCCGTCCATGTCGTTTCGGCGGGCAACATACGTGATCAGCTCATGCGAGCCGCAAAGGGTAAACGCTGGGCGTCGATTCCAGCGTTCGCCAAAACCGTCACTCCGGTGGGATCCGCCGTGCCCGTATTCGACGAGGACGCGGCCGGCGAACTCGTCCAGGTCGCCACACGGCGCACGTCACGCGACACCGTTTCCATCGGCATGATCCGGCGTCAATGCACCACGGATTTCAAGATCGTGCCGATCCGCCGGAAGGTCAGGGAGCTTGCGGGGCTGACCCGGAAGCGCTCGCCCGGCCATGCCGTTGTCGAGCAATGGATCGGAATCTCGTGCGATGAGATCATGCGCGTGAAGCCGAGCCGCGAAACCTGGCAGGTCAACCGCTGGCCGTTGATCGAGATGCGCATGAGCCGGCGGGACTGCCTCGCCTGGCTGCGCCGCCGCGATTACCCTCAACCGCCGAAATCGGCCTGCATCGGCTGTCCGTTCCATGACAACGCGCGCTGGCGTACCATGCGCGACCATGATGCCGCTGCCTGGTCCGATGCGGTCGAGGTCGATCGAGCCATCCGGACGGGCTTGCGTGGAATTCGGGGAGAGGTCTTTCTCCATCGGTCCGCCGTTCCCCTTGACGAAGCCGATCTGTCGACGCTGTCCGACCACGGGCAACTCGACCTGTGGCCGAACGAGTGCGAGGGCATGTGTGGTGTCTAGGGCAGCCTTCGATCTTTTCGAATGCCGTCAGGTCGCGGGATATCGTGGGCATCGGGCTGCGGGCTTCCAGCGGATGCCAGAAGCGTAACTCTGCCGAAGCTGGCTGACCAGCGGAGGACGGTCAGGGCGATGGTTATGTGCTACGCCGACTGCTCACGGCACCGCTCGTCATGCGCGCGAGAACGAGCGAATAGATCCCGTTTGCAGGGGTGGCGGCCTGCCGTGAACGTCGCCGGCGCAGAGCGCGCGATTGATCCCACCGACGATCTCGCGGAAGCGCAATGGCTCCGGGCCCGGGTGCCATGGTCGTGTTCCCTTCACGTCGATGTCTTGGATCTCGCCCGGCGCCGTCTCGATGGGGCATGTCTGACCGGGAATCGGCTCCGCCTCGCCCGGCATTTCGCAACGCCCGTCCGGAACTTTCTTCCCCTGCGAACCTGCGTTCGCATTCCTCGCGCGAAACAAGAAAGTTCCTCCAGGCCGTCCTCCATTTCATTTCGGCCTTGCAGGTGCGTGCCGGTCGTTCCCGATCTTTTCGACAGCCATCGAGACCGCGATGGGCGCGGCTCGGAACTTCGAAAGGAACACGACAATGGCAAACATCGGCACCTTCACCACCACCCGCAACGGCTTCACCGGAGCGATCAAGACCCTCACGCTCAACGTCAAGGCCCGCTTCGAGCGCGTCGAAAACCCTTCCGAGAACGGACCGCATTTCCGCATCTTCTCGGGTGCAGTTGAGCTGGGTGCGGCGTGGCAGAAACAGGCCAAGCAGACCGAGCGCGACTACCTTTCGGTCAAGCTGGACGACCCGAGCTTCCCGGCTCCGATCTACGCCACCCTGATCGAGGTGGAAGGCCAGGAAGGCGTGCAGCTCATCTGGTCCCGCCCCAACGGCAACAGGGACTGACCAGGTCCCCAACGGCCCCGCCGAAAAGGCGGGGCCATTTCTGTGTCGACGAACCGACGGCGGCCAGATTCGAGGCCAGTCGTCCACTTCACTCCCGACTGCCGCTCCGCGAGGCATACGGGTCGACATAGCCCCGGCGCCGCTTCCGGCGTTCGAGCCGCGTCATCGCATCCCCGGCCTCGGCGGGCGTGTCGAAGGTTTCGATCATCGACTGTCCGCGCGTTCCGATCCGGCCCCAATCGCGCACGAGGGACGCTCCTCCAAACAATGTGGGCTGAACGGAAAGGCTGTAGAACCGCCGCATGTTCTGCGAGGGGTCGATGCGGCGAAGATGAACCGGATGGAGTTCCTTCATGTCCGGAAGTCTCGCTCCAGTCGGAAGCGTCGTCCAACGCATTTTCTGAATCGATCAAGGCTCATCGATTCATGTCGTTGATGCCGGACGCTCTTCGAGAACCGCCCTGGCTAGGTCCGCTGAAATCGGTTCTCTCGGACTACCGAGATCATATCGTCTCGCCGGAACCAGATGGCGCGGCCGCATCGCAGCGGCGGGTTGCCTGAGGTGAACACGATCTGTTCGTCGGCGCGCATATGCAGGACCTCCTCGGGCAGGATCAGCGGCCGTGCGGAGAGCTGTCGCGAGCGCGTCCGCGACGATCCCGACATGCGCGAGGTCCGGCTGAGCTGCTCCACCTCGACCGTCGTGTTGCCACAGCGTCGCGAGATGTAATCGGCGGTTTCCGGATCGTTGATCGCTGCGAAGGAAATCCACGAAGCGGACTCGAACCATTTGCTCGATGCGTCCCTCCCACCATAGGTCTCACGCATCTGGCCAATGGACTGGAACAGGAGCAGCAGGCTGATGCCGTATTTGCGGCCGGCGTCCCGAGCGGTTTCCAGGATGCGGAGATATCCAAGCCGTGCGACCTCGTCGAGCAGGAACAGCGTGCGGCCCTTCACCTTGCCGTTGCGGTTATAGATCGCGTTGGCCAGGGCGCCGATGACGGTGCGCGCCAGGCCGGGATGCGCTTCGAGCGTCTTGAGATCGAGATTGACGAACACGTCGGTGTCGCCGTCGGCCAGATCGTCGGTCGAGAAGCTGTTGCCGGAGACCAGCGCGGCATAGTTCGGATAGGAAAGCCAATGCGTCTCCTTGACCGCATTGGCGTAGACACCGGAGAAGGTCTCGGGCGTCATGGCGATGAAGGGCGCCACGTTCTCCTTGACGAACGCGGATTCGGAATTGTCGTAGATCAGCTGCAGACGTTCGCGCAGTTTGGGCTCCGGCTCGGAAAGGTTCGCACGCATCTGCCGCAGATGCTGGTTTTCCTTTTCCGTATGCCCCGACAGGCACACATCGGCGATCAGCACGGTGATGAGCTGAAGCGCGGAAGCACGGAAAAAGTCGTCGCGGATCGAAGCCTGGCGAGCGGTGTCTGTGACAACCCAGGTGGCGACCGCCACCACGTCTTCCTCCTTTGTCCCGCCGAACCTCCCGATCCAGTCAAGCACGTTGAAGCCGGTGCCCGGCTCCTTCGGGTCGAGTACGAAGACCGACCGGCCGGCCCTGCGCCGGTGCCCGATCACCATCGGCGCGACCTCGTTTGATGGATCGAGAGCGACCAGACCGCCGCCCCATTTGAGCGCTGTCGGGACGGTGACCGAGGTGGTCTTGAAGCCGCCCGACCCGGCGAAGACCAGCCCGTGGGAGGAGCCGAACGCACCGTCGAAGCACAGCAGCGGCGATTTTCCGCCAGCACCCCATGTCTCGCGATCGTCGGCGCGGAAGCCGTGCCCCCCGCCCGCGTGCCTGTCGAC